>SDBV01000020.1_pt1 | contig 144728 bp, 84 predicted proteins | sample 2277081 | NCBI WGS metagenome assembly SDBV01 (sample SAMN10402039, study PRJNA504765) | marine sediment metagenome | isolation source: marine sediment core GS10_PC15, 223 cmbsf | place: Arctic Ocean: Southern Knipovich Ridge | collected 2010 | reverse complement strand
GATCTGATTTTGCAAATATTCAGAATTATCAGACAGTAACAGATGGGTTTGTTCTTGCGTATAAGGATCAAAATGCAAATCATTTAGAAGGGTCTACTGGAAAGAGTGGGGATCTTAAGATGGTTGCAAAAGATTATAATGTTAATTTTGCAAATCATGGTTCAATAACTTTCCCAGTTAAAAAAGGAGACTATTGGAAAGTTGAGGGAGCTGATGATATATATTGGATTCCTTTAGAAAGTGGAGGTTCTGGTCCAGATTCAGACTGGATAATAGACGGCAATAATATGTCAAGCGGGGTTAGTGGTAATGTTGGGATTGGGACGACTCAACCAAACGAAAAACTAACTGTTGTTGGGAATATCAATTTAACAGGGAATCTATCATTAGGCAATGGGAAAATAATGTATAATGACTCAAGTAATGCTTATATATATTATAATGGAAGTGAATGGAAAGAGTTTGGTACTGGTAAAGGTAGTGTGCCTGCTGGTACAATATCTGCATTCTATTCAGATACTTGTCCTGATGGATGGGCGCTTGCAGATGGTACAGCTGGAACTCCTGATTTGAGAGGCAGGATGATTGTAGGGATGAATTTAAGTGATGCTGATTTTGATACACTAGGGGAATCAGGTGGAGCGAAGGCTGTCCAATTAACGGCAGATGAGTCTGGGTTGCCTTCACACAACCACGCATTTTGGAGGAATGCAGGAGGTAGCACATCACACTCAGAACAGATTATATCATCAACCGGTGCTCAAGGTGATGAAAAGCTGGAAACTAGCACTAACTGGATTACAGCTTCTACTGCTGCATCAGCTTCAAGCACCCACAACAACATGCCACCATATGGGGCTCTAATCTACTGCATGAAAACATCTGATGATTCACAGGAAACTGCTGGGTTGATTGGTGGTTCTGGGAATGATGTTTTTGTTCAGGATACTTCGAAGAATTTTGGGATTGGAACACAATCACCTTCAACTAAACTAACCATAAATGAATCTTCTGATGATGATGCTATTGTAAGTATAGGTTCTGGCCTTACTTCACCCCAATATTCCTCAATTGATTTTTATGACCGGGGAAATAATATTTGGGGTATTGGGAAGGATAACAGCAATAACTTCTATATTGATGAATTTGGTGTAGGCAATAGGTTCACAATAGAGGAAACTACTGGTAATGTTGGGATAGGGGATACTACACCAGATGGAACACTAAAGCTTGATGTTGAAGGCCAGGTAGGTGCAACACAATACTGTGATGAAAATGGTGCTAATTGCAAAACAACCACTGAACTGGATTCTGTAACATCTGCTAAACTTGATACCTTTTGCAATACTGATAATAAAACTTTGAAAAGAATTAGTGGTACATGGCAATGTGTTGAGGAGGTTGTTCTTTTACAAATGACTCAAGTAGAGCAAACTGCTGCAGAATCTGCAGGTAATTTAAGAATTGGAGAAATGTGGATTTGCACTGATTGTTAACCTTTTTAAAATGAAAAAACGAATATTTGGTTTGATTATTGGAATAATTGTTTTAATTAGTTTTATGAGTGGGGTTTTGGCTGCTCCTGGTGATATAAGTTATGTTCATGATACAAGTTTTACACCTACAGTTATTAGAGGGCCAAATCATGAAACTGCCTGGGAAGGTGGGTCTTTGGCTAATGTTATTGATAAAAATCATGGAACTTATTTTTGGAGAAGAGACCTTCAGGCACCACATCCTGAAGGCCAATGGGAAAATAGTGAAGTTGATGTTTTGTTTGGAGTTACTGTTCCTCAATTGAATTCTGTGAGTTATCATTTAACTGAACTTTCTGCTTTAACTTATTATTATGGGTTTGATGTATGGGCAATACATTCAGATGATTCAATTAGTTCTATACATTCTTCAGGTGTTTCAACTTTTCCAGGTACTTCTGGAGGGGGCAATACTGTTAATACTATTACAAATGTAAATCTTCAAGATGTTAAAGGCATTAGGGCCAGGGTTAGTCATTCTTATAGAAATGGTAACCAGGGAAGTATAGAATATAGATCTATTATCTATGAAGTAGATGCATTTGGCCCTGTTCTTGCTCCCCCTTATATTAATTCTGGTCTTAGAATTTATAATGGAACAAATGTTGTAAGCATTGTTGCAGACCCTGCTGGTTCAAAATTAAAAATGTGGAATGGAACAAATATAGTTAATATTTCTTTAATTGATAATGTTGATTTAGGAGGAGTTGATGATTCTGGATTTAGGATTTATCTTGATGGAGAAGTTAAAGGACTTAGAAAATATTAAATCTTTATCCTAATCAAGATTTCAAATTAATATCTTTGAAAATTCCTTGAATTTTCAAATAAATTTATATACAACTTATCTTTTAGTTTTGCTATGAAGCATACATTAAAGGTTACATTGCTTTTGGTTTCTCTCTTTTTTGTGGCGCAGGTAGTTGGGCTGCTTGTTACTAATGCTTATATTGATCATGAAGCTCTTGAAGAAGGGGAAATAAAGTTTGTTAATTTGCCGTATGATATTGAAAGGCCTCCTGTTGAGGAAGGAAGCTCTTTTATTTTTATAATGGCTGCTGTTTTGATTGGAACAGTTCTTGTGCTGCTGCTTGTTAAGTTTAAGAAAACTTTATTGTGGAAAATTTGGTTTTTTCTGGCTGTTGTTATGACCTTGTCAATATCTTTTTCTGCTTTTATGGATCCGCTGGTTGCTTTTATCTTAGGTTTGATTCTTGCTGCGTATAAAATCTTTAAGCCGAATGTTATAATCCATAATCTAACTGAGGTTTTCGTCTATGGGGGGCTGGCTGCTATATTTGTCCCTATAATGAATCTGTTTGCTGTTTTTGCTTTGTTGATATTGATTTCTATATATGATTTTATTGCTGTGTTTAAGGCAAAGCATATGATTAAGATGGCTAAGTTTCAGACAGAATCCAAGGTATTTGCCGGATTGCTGATTCCTTATAAGATGGAGAAAGAAGGTAAAGTTGGGAAGGTTAAGGCTATAGGTAAGGTTGGGAAAGGTGTAAAGGTCAAAAGGATTGTGAAGACTGCTATTTTAGGCGGAGGGGATATTGGATTTCCATTACTATTTGCAGGGGTTGTTATGAAAGGTTTGATGCTGGATAATACCTTAGTGATTGGGTTTTTGAAAACTTTAATAATCCCTGTATTTGTGAGTGCTGCTTTGTTCTTATTGTTTGTAAAAGGGCAGAAAGATAAGTTTTATCCTGCGATGCCTGTTCTTAGTTTGGGGTGTTTCTTGGGTTATGGTGTTTTGTTGCTTATTAATCTTCTCTAAAGCATTATAAGGTTGCTTTTCTTTGTTTTAGTCAGCCTATTCCAGCACCTTAAAAAATCCTCAAAGTTCCCTGTTTTGTTTTCAGGTATTAATAAAGCCCCCCTCCCTATATGCTTGCCATTGGTTTCCTTAAGAACATTCCTTAGGCCTTTGTTGAACTGTGCCTTTTCTGTTTGCTTCATTCCTTTTAAGTTATAGGTATAGAGGCTCATGGGCTTTATATTCTCAAATTCAGGTAGAAATTTATTTTCTCTGATTGAAAATCCCCCAAATAAAATCTTATAATAAAGTTTATGTTTAAGTGTGTATATCTCTTTAGGATTGATGATTTCCAGGTCTATCTTTCCGAATTTATCTAACCTTAAGCCGATTTCTCCTATTAGGCCTGTTTTTTTATGTTCTGTGATTATTGCTATATCTATATCTCTAGGTTGAAGCTTATCTTTGACAGCAGAGCCAAAAATAATGAAATCATGTATTTCCTTATAGGTCTTTAACAGCTTCCTTAATTCCATTATTAAGGGCTTTAATCTGGACAATTGTTTTGATGGCATTTTTTATCCTTTTGGTATCCTGAATTGTGAAATCTACCTTATAGTAAGATTCCCTATACCTGATGTGGAACTCTTTCCTTATCTTGTTTATATCGTGATTTAGCTCTTCTAGGATCTCGCCCCTAAGTTTATGGTAATCAGGAATGTCTCCTTTTTCTCTTAGGATTAATATATCGCATAAATTGACTAATGCTTTATAATAAAGCTCTACTGCTGTCATGTATCTTTTCTGTTTTTCTTCGCTATTTGCTCCTGCCAGGTTCTGCATAAATACATTTTTTAATTCTTTTTCATTCATTTTTATTATAACCTAAAAAGACTAAATTAGCTTTATCTGTTTATAGTAAATTAAAGCACTTATATAAAACTTTCGTTTTTAAGAATTATCCCTAAGAACGTCTTTTAATGGTTCATTGCTTTCCAGAATATTTTCCTTTGGTTGTTCTTGATTCTCTTTTATAATTTCTTTAATTTGTTGTTCTTGAGTAATTGGTTCTTCGTTTAATTCCTTGATAGAGGGCTGCTCTTCTTCAATAACCTCTTGTTTTTGTTCGTTATTTTCGGTTTCTATTATTGACTGGTGATTCTCTTCGATGACTTCTTTAACCTCTTGCACTGGTTCTTCTCTGATATCTACTCTTTTTTCTTTAGGATAGAGCAATGTTCTCTGGCCCTGCTCAACAGAATATGATAAAGGGTTAATGACCATGCCGTCTTTGGCTGCAATTGTCTGAACGCCAGTTGCTTTCTGGATTTCCCTTATCTGATACATTGGGTCTCCTTTTAATATCTCTATGCCGAAGTGCTGGATTATGGCTAATCTTGGAGATACTTCTTTTATTATCTTAATTGCATCTTCTATGCATAGATTATCCTTAGCGTCTTCTTTTTTCAGATGAGGAACATTTAGGATTAATATATTTGAATTCTTGTATTCTTCAATCAGTTCTGGGAAGTATTTTGTATCTGATGAATATGATAAAGTAAAATAAGGTGTGAAGAATTTAAAGCCTATTGCCTGCTCTGAATGTTTTGTTTTTAATGCTAATATCTCTATTTCGTTGATTCCTACTCTTTGTTTTGCTTCAAGAACTATGAATCTTTCTAAAAGGTCCCTATAATGGGGCTTTAAAGATGGACATTGGTCCTCCTCGCCATTGATTACTGTATGGTTTGCCACTAAAACTCCATTTTTATCCAGCCCTGAGTAAGTCATAGCATCTATAACTGCATTTACATCGTTAGAATGGTTTAAATGAGAGTGTGATACCAGTAAAGATGTGTTGGCTCGTACATTAATGCCGTATTGGGCTGCGTTTTTTAGTGCATTTGGGCCAGGATCTATATGGAATTGGTTGTCATCTACCTGGATAATGATTCCTCCTGAAGAAAGTGCGTTTCTGCCAACTACAAAAGAGCCTTGTCCTGTCCCTAGAAATGTTATTGAAGCTTGAATTTTAACCCCCAGAAGATAGGTATTCGGTTGAGTTAATAAATTTTTCGTAGTTTGGGCATAGTCAACTTAAATGACTTGTGGGAATGCTGCGCTTCGTGCAAGTTTGTTATGCTTCTATTCGACCGAGGATTCTCACAAGCGAATGTGTTAGGCTAGAACTTCGCTTGGCAGCATTCTCACAAAAATACTATTGAACTAAATATATGTCTCGACTATAGATTTCGATTATATGAACTAAAGATTTATAAAAGCTTCATAAATTATGAACTAAAGATTCATAAGATAGAAAAATTTATAAAGAATATTGCTTAAATAAGCTTAAAAGGATGTTTGGAAGCAAGAAAAGGAGTTACAGAGAGTTACAGTTGCTTATTCTGAAGGCTCTTAAAAAAGAAAAACTAACTATTTATGAGCTTGCCAAAAGAACATCTCTTCATTTTTATGTTGTACAGCATCAATTAATTCTGCTTAAAGGCCATGATTATGTTATATTGGCTTTCAAACATAAGAAGTTCAGGTTATTTGCTATAACAAAAGAGGGGCTGAAATACTTACAGAAGATAAAAAGATGACGAATGAAAAATTGAGAATGGAATTGGACAGTTACATAAAAGAGAATATATCTAAAGGCTATTCTGTTAAAGCTATTAAGGATGTTTTAATCGAAAACAGGTTAGGGACAGCTTTTGTTGATAAGGCTATTAGGAATTATTTATTTAAGCATGTTTTAGCTAAACCTTTATTAGTTGTTGTCCTTATTTCATTGGTATCCTTCTTGTTTTTGCTTAGGCTTCCACCACCAGTTGGTTTAGGTCCTGCTCTGCCTCCAGGGGTAGTTACTGTAATTGAAAGCTATGATTATAGAGATGATATTACTCTAAGCTTTACACAACAGACAGAGTATATATGGGAACTGGTGAATAAAGGAAATTTAACTTCTGTTAGATTATCTGGAGAGGTGTCTGAGCAAGGTTCTGCTATGGCCTATTTAGAGCATGGCGATGAATCGTATCTGATATTTGACAGCTCGAGATTGAGCAGGGAGAGTAGTGGCGTAGTTGTTTATAATGGGGATGAGGTTGATGGTGAAAACAAATCTGTAAGGATAGGTATGACTGGTGGTGGCAAAAGGAGTGTAAGTGATTTGTTTACATTTGATATTAATGGTGAGTTTAACTGGAGTTTTGAAAGTGATAAAGTTTGCAGTTTGTGGAGTGTTAATTTAGAAGAGGTTGAGTGTTATGGGAGTCTAGATTGTTGTGATTTTATTGGACTAGAAAGTTTAGGTTCCTGGAATGATGGTTTCTATCTAAACTATGGGAGGTATGGTAATAAGCTGGAGAATATTGTTTCTGCAAGGATTATTTATTATGATGTTGAGCTAGAGGTTCCTTACTCAGAGATTATTTATTCTGACAGTGCAGAGGTAAATGCTGAGTTTTATGAAGAGATTAGCTTTGAGGATGTTTGTGTAGAGACTTGTTCATTACCTAAGCTTGAGGCTGATTCATATAAATTATTGTTTGATATTGAGGACGCTAGTTTAAATGTTGATAGTATTGAATATACTATTGAGGAGGAGATTATGGTTAGTGGAAATGCTCCTGAATTAATTAAGGATATAGAAAATATCATTATCTATAAGAATGAAGATGCTGAAATAGATCTTCCTTCATATTTCTATGATGAAGGTGGTGTCCAATTAAGTTATTCTGTTAATGATGTTGATAATCTTAGTTTTGTGATTAGTGATGATTTTGTTAGGATAATTCCTGACTATAACTTTACTGGAAAGAGATATGTATATTTTGTTGCTTCTGATGGTTATTATGATGTTAGTAGTAATTTATTTGTGGTTGATGTTGTTGAAAAGCCATTAGAGGTTTCTGAAGTTGAAGTTACTGAAGAGGTTATTCAGCCAAGAGTTGTTATTAATGAAGATGTTAAATGGATTAAGAAAGTTAGTGCTTCTGATAGTGTGATTAATCTGAATGTTGATATCAGTTCTGATGCTTTAGGTGTAGTTGTGAGGGATGTTATTGAAGATAGAGAGATAAGTTCTGATAATCTTAAGATTAATGATAAAGGCGTTATAAAAGATGCTGATGATTACAGGGATGAGAAAAGAGTTGAGCAGATTGACAGGATTGAAGAGAGGCTTGCTAAGAGAAGAGATGAGCTAACAGGCAAGGGAATGATAGATACAGAAGAGCTTACTGAGATTAGCAAAGAAGAAATGGAACTGAGGAATGAAAAGAATAAGTTAACAGGTTATGCTGTTGGTGTTGGAGAAAAAGGTTGGTTTACTATGCTCTTTGAATTAGTATCAGGTATAGAAATTACTGCTTATGCTGTTGCTGATGTTAATGAAACTTCAAATTTAACTTCTGTTATAATTGAAGAGATTATTGAGGAAATAGAGGTTGAGTATTGGACAGAAGGTCCTTATTCTGAGGAAGAGGATATTTCTGGTGGGAAGAGGGTATTTGTTAGCTCTGATATACACTATGAGGATATATTGGCTTATAGTTATCTGAATGATGTTCCTGAATCTAGCATTAAACTTTATCGTGTTGTTAATGGCAGTAGAGAATTAGTTGATGATGTTATTTATTATGACGAAAATAATAATAACTTAATTGATTTGATAGAATGGATTATACCTTCATTATCTAATGCAACCTATGAGATAATTTACATTACAAAAGCTGAGCATTTGGATGTTAATAGAGAATTTATAGCCAATATTTATGATTCTGTAAAAGAATTGGATGGAATCTGGAGTTCGGTTATTAGTTCTGGAGAATATGTTAGGGTTACTTTTGAGCAAATGCTGGATAGTAGTAAAGATATTACAATTTATCCCCGTGTTGTTAGTGGTAGTCCTCGAATTGAGGTTTATGAAGTTGATGGAAGTAATAAGATTGTTGAGTTTAGTAGTTTAAGGGAAGGTAAGAATACAGTTTATTTGACTTCATTAGTTGGACAGCAGGATATGTTTGATTTGAGGATTGTTAATGGGCAGATTGAGATTGATTGGATTGTAGATCCTTTAGGACCTGAAGTAGAAATTGACTATATGGAATATTCAATTGATTCAGAGATTCAAAGTGCTTATGTTAGTAGTGATTCTGTAACTAGTGATTTGACTAATACTAGGGTAAGTGCTTATGAAAGTTCAGGTAGTGCATCTGCTTCAAATGCATTTAATGATATTAGGGATGCTTTTAATGCTTGGGGCACTGTAGAAACAGGTTCGTGTACTTATACTACAAATCAATGGGTTGCAGTCGAATTAGTTACTGCAAAGGCTGTTAATAAAATTAATATTTATTCTGAGCAAAATACAGGACGTCGTTTTAGACAACCAAGATATGTTTATTTAGAAGGAAGTAATGATGGAGGTGATGGAGGGACATGGACTAAAATTTCTGCAAATGCATGGGACGGATCCTATACTTTCCAATATAATACAGATGAAGCAGAAGTTGCTCAAATGGTAGGGTATAATACTTTTGGAACAATCTGGTTTGATAATAATATTGAATATAAACATTATAGGGTATTTGTTAGATCAAATTGGGACCCAACAACTGATTGCACTAATAATCAAATAGCTATAAATGAAATAGAAATGTTTGCAGATATACTTCAGACTTACTCTGAATCTGGTATTAAACAACAAGGTTCTTATTCATTGAATGCTTTTGCTAAACAAACGGTTAGTTTAGATGATACTTTAACAAAAACCTTTTCTAATGTTGATGTAACTAATACAGGTTCTGAAATTTACACTACAAGTTCAGGTCCAAATCCTCAGTGGGCATTTGATAATAGTATCGCTGCTGGTGGAGGGTGGGGCACTGTAGAAGATTCGTGTACTTATACTACCAACCAATGGGTTGCTGTAGAATTTCCTTATGCAAGAATAATCACAGAGATGAATATTTGGCCTCCTAACAACCTTGGTCGTCTTTTTAGAAATGCCAGATATATTTATTTAGAAGGAAGTGATGATGGCATAGATTGGACTAAAATTTCTGCAAATGCCTGGGATGGAACTTATGCTACCTCATATTTAGGTGATGAAGCTCAAATAGCTCAAATAGATAATTATGGTGACTATGGGACAATATGGTTTGATAATAATGTTAAATATAAGCATTATAGGGTGTTTGTTAGAGAAAATTGGAACCCAACAGCTGATTGCACTAATAATCAAATATCTATAAATGAAATAGAAATGTTTGAAAATCAAATTGATTTAACAGATCAAGAAAGGATTGAATTTGATGTTCGTGCATCTAGAACTGGGACAAATCTTCAGGCACAAATTCATGATTTTGGAGGAACTACTTCAACCCATGATATTAATATTTTGGCCTCAAACACATGGCAAACAGAAGTTTGGGACATTTCTGGAGTTGGTAATTCTGATAAAGATGAAATTGATCAAATCATATTCAAGGTTACAAACGCAGATTTTGATAATGAAATCTATATTGATAATGTATATGCTATATCTGGAGAAGCAGATACAATCTTCCCAGGAATTAACTTTACTTCAATAACGCCTCCAAATGATACAACTACGACTGATACTTCTGTTGAGATTGGTATAAATATAACAGAAGCTAATCTGGAGGAGTTTAAGTTTAGTTGGGATGATGCGAATTATACTTTCTATAATGATAGTTTAGTGTTGATGTTTAATTTTGATAATGTTAGTAGTTTGGGGGAGTATAATAGTAATGTTAAGGATGTTAGTGGGTATGGTAATGATGGAATTATAATTAATGCTAATTGGACTTCTGGTAAGTATGGGGGGGCATTTGAGTTTGATGGTGATGGGGATTATATCAATCTTGGGGATTTTAGTGATTTGAATGGAGTATCTAAATTTACAATTAGTACGTGGGTCAAACCTAAGAATCTTCCTTTTGAGGGATTTGAAGGTATTATCGGAATAGGTTCTGATACTGCGAATTTAAGAGTTCCTTGGATATTTGGAAATAGTTTAACAAGCACCGCATATATTCAATTTAGTACGGTTACTGGTGGAGTTATTGATTGTGACCTGAACATGAATCAGGATTTAATCCAGGATGAATGGAATTTCTTAACATTTGTATGGGATGGAAGTGTTTGTTCAGCTTACATGAATGGAGAGTTTGATAGTTCTGACCCAACCACTGGAAATTTTTTGAAAGATTCAGATGATGTTAATTTTATGGGATATATAAATACCTTTGATTTTTTTAACGGCACAATTGATGAAGTCAGGATATGGAACAGGAGCCTAAGTAAAGAAGAAGTATATGAACATTATGCTTCTAATCTTAATAAGTATGATACTGATAAATGGAGTTTTTATGTGAATCAATCTAAGAATGCAACTGATGGATTAGATGTCGGGACTTATACTTACTCTGGTTATGCTAAGGATGTTGCTGGGAATGTGAATTCTACTGAAGAAAGGACAATTACAATACTCGAAAGCATCTGCGGTGATGGTGTTATTGAAGGAGCTGAGGAATGTGATGACGGCAATATTTTTGATGGAGACGGCTGTAATTCAAACTGTCAATATGAAACAGCATGCTACTTTGATGATTTTGATGGTCCAAGCCTGTCAGATTACTGGACTTATAGTGAAGGGGGTGTTGTTCAAGGTTACGGAACTATATCGAATTCTTTCTATGACAGTAAGATGGAATATACGCTTGATGCCACTACTTTGCCAGAATCTGAAACATTATCACAATCGTTAGCTAATGATGTTAAATTAGATGGGGATTTTGATATAAGCTATAATTTCTCTGGACTTGATACAACCAGATATAGACATGATTTTAGAATTAATTTTGAGTCTGGAGCAAAAATTAAGGTGGTTACATCAGCAGATTGTAGTCTACCTCAGCCCCCTGGCTGCTGGGCAGAAAGGCGCCTGAAATTTCTTTTTATTGAAATTGATTCCACAGAACATTTAGGATGGGAACTGCATCCGGATAGTGAAGGAAAATTCCGCATTACAAGGCAAGGAGATAATATCAAATTTTATTATAATGACAACCTTAAATATGATATTACGGCAGATGCAGGAGAATTATCAGATAAAGCATCTTTTTCTATCGCTGCCATGACTTTAAAAAATGGAGATGAGACACTAACATTAACAGGAGCTCACGAAGCTTTGAATATACAATATGGCTGCTTTAATTTGTGCGGTAACGGCATAACTGAATATGGTGAGGAGTGTGATGATGGTAATATTTTTGATGGAGACGGCTGTAATTCAACTTGCCAGGTTGAGGTTTGTGATGATCCTACCTTAAGCATTGATGATGATTTAGTTGGTTATTGGAGGCTGAATGATGATTATGGCTATGCTTATGATCATTCTGGTAATGAGAATGTTGGCAGTGTTTATGGCAATACAAGGCTGTTGATGCACTTTGATGATGTTGGGGGAACTGATTTGTATGATAGTGCAGATGCATATTGGAAATTTGATGAGACTGCTGGTAATGCAATTGATGAAACAGGTAATGGCCATACGGGAATTCGGAATGGATATCAAATGGGGCTTGAAGGTGAATTTAATCTAGCATATAGTTTTGATGGTGTTAATAATTATCTGGATATAACAAATCCTTTGGTATATGGTTGTGATGAAAATTATACTTTTTCTATGTGGAACTATATACCTGCAGGATCTCCAACATATTGGAATGCTTTTGCAGGAGGAGATTTTGGAGATGGAGGATATTGGATGTATCATGAAGGTAATAAATTAACTTATTATGCTATTCTTGGCGATTATGATTATTTATTTGATACATCTAGTATGAGTAAAGATAGTATACCTTTTGATGAATGGTTTCATGTTGTAATACGTCAAGAAGCATTAGGCGGGGGGAATGTCAAATTTAAAACATACATCAATGGGGATGAATATATTGAAGAAGGAGATTATTTATATCGTGCTGATAGATGTAGTATTACTTTCAATCGTTTAGGTGCAGGAGATTTTTCGGGAGGAGGAGACCGTTATTATACTGGTTTAATGGATCAGGTAGCAATCTGGAACAGGGCATTAGATGATGGAGAAGTATTAGGAGTTTATGAAGAAGGCCTTGCAAGGGATGAAACTGATTATGGGAATGATGGAAGAATTAATGATACTTCTGATATTAAGGTTATAACTTCGGGTTGTCCTTCTGGCTCTTGTCTGGAGTTTGATGGGTTTGATGATTATGTTGAAATTAATGATGATGAGAGTTTGAATAGCAAAAACGATTCATTTTCAGTAGAAGTATGGTTCAATACGCAATCTAATAAAGAGTATCAATATATTCTGGATAAATGGCAGGGTACTGATGACCCTAAAGGAGGATATCTTTTGTTCTTAAGAAATGGTTCACTCTATTTTTCGGTTTTTGATATAAATTATCCCTCTTATTATGCGAACTTGGGTAATGTAAACGACCAAAATGATAGTAACTGGCATCATGCAGTTGGAGTATTTGATTCAATGGCTAATATTTCATTATATATAGATGGAATCTTAGAAAATACTACGACGAATATAATTGCGGATGAAGTGAGAAATAATTTATCTTTGATTATAGGGTCAAATGATGGATTTAGCGATTATTTCAACGGCACAATTGACGAAGTTGCAATCTATTCAAGAGCTTTGAATTCTTCTGAAATCAATGAAAGCTATATGGCTAAGAGGCCTCAGTTTGTTGATTGGGGGGATGGTAAGATTGGTGGGGGGATGGAGTTTGATGGGGTTGATGATTATGTTGAACTGAATAATCACCTTGAAGATGAGCAAGGAACTGTTTGTGCATGGATAAAATTAAATGATATCAATAAACGTTACCATATCATTACAGGCGCAAATGAGAGTGATAATACTAGATATATGGGTGTCTTACGCATTGATGGTGGAAATAATAAACTATCAATTATTCAGAAAAATAATGATGTGATTGACCAGGTTGAAGGTGGATCTCCTTTAAATAAGAACACTTGGTATCATGCATGTACACAGTCGGATGGATCTCAATATAAGTTATATTTAAATGGCAGGGAAGAAAGCCTTACTGTTATAAGTGGCACTAACAATGGTGATTGGTTCTCTGATGTGTCAGGTGTTGAAAATTTAATAATTGGGACTCTCAAGCGAACAAATCAGCAGTACTTTTTTAATGGGTCTGTCGACGAAGTATCTATCTGGAACAGAAGTTTAGATGCTGCAGAGATTGCAGAACTTTATGGCTGCGGTTATGGCAAGTATATTTGTAATGCTACTGTTATGACATGTGTAACTATCTGTGGGGATGGTACACTTGATATTGGAGAAAGCTGTGATGATGGAAATCTTATTGATGGAGACGGCTGTAATTCAACTTGCCAGGTTGAGGTTTGTGATGAAAGTGTTGACTTAATGGCAGAGGATTTAGTTGGTTACTGGAGGTTGAATGATTACTATGGCTATGCTTATGACCATTCCGGCAATGAGAATACTGGCAGTGTTTATGATAATACAAGGTTGTTGATGCATTTTGATGATGTTAGTGGTACAACAAATGCTTATAGTGATGCTGTTGCATGGTGGAAGCTGGATGAGGAGAATGGGGATGCAATAGATTCAGCAGGAAGCAACAATGGCATATTATCGGGTTCTATTACTCGGGGTGAAGATGGCGAGTTCTATAAGTCATATGAGTTCCATAGGTTATCGAAGGATTATGTAAATCTTGGAAATGATGCGAACTTTAATTTTGGTACAGAAGATTTTACAGTAAGCACATGGTTTAAGGTAGATGAAGGAGTTAATGAGTTTTATTATCTTATATTGGCAAAACGCCTTCCAGGGACAGCTGGAAGCTGGTATCAGATTGTATACCAAAATAATTCAAAAGTATCTTTTGGTTTACATCAGGATTCCAGCAATTATATTAATTTATATAATGATAAACCTGTCAATGACGGCAGATGGCATCATGCCTTAGGAAGCAGAAAGAATGGGGTTGCGTATTTTTACGTCGACGGAGAGCTCATTGACAGCGGAGCATCCAACTTTGATGTATCAAGCACAAATGATTTGAAGATTGGCGGATATGGTGATGCAACAAGTGTACAACATTTTGATGGTTGGATTGACAACGTCGCTATCTGGAACAGGGCATTAAATGATGGAGAAGTATTAGGGGTATATGAAGAAGGCCTTGCAAGGGATGAAACTGCTTATGGGAATGATGGAAGATGGCAGAATGATACTGGTGGAATAAATATTGTTCCTGGTGTTTCTGGTAGTGCTTTGGAGTTTGATGGGGTTGATGATTATGTTGAGGTGGATGATGATGAAAGTTTGAGCATTACAAATGAACTGACAGTTATGACGTGGGTTAATGTAAAAGGAAAAACTAAACTGGATGTCGATGGACGCTCGTGTAAGGATATATTAGATAAGGACAGTTCAGCATTAGACGGAACATACAGAATAGATATCGATGGTCACGGAGGAGTACCTGCCTTTGATGCATATTGTGATATGACAACTGATGGCGGCGGTTGGATGCTCGGCTATAATAAGATACAATATAATTTAGCTCCAAATTATGATGCAACACTAAATCTAGGTGCTAATAATTACGCAATCCCCCATAATACATGGGAACAATTAAGGGATATGTTCTCAGAATTCTTGTATAAAGAAGGTTCAGACAGAGTTTCAGGAAATTACAGGAATAAGACTATTTATGTGAATACTAACCCTCTTTGTGAACTTGAATTTGTGCCTAATTCTAGAATGTATCTTTTTAGGACAAATGCTATGAATTATATATTTCCCACTGGGTGGTTTGATAATGTGCCTTCTCCTCTTTATAGGGGATTATTTGGTTGTGTAAATTTGGCCGGAGATTTCGGCTGCGAAAGGCCGGGTTTCGAAGGAGCTTATTATAGGGGAGGGATGTACAGAGATTGTATTCTTCAAACAGTTAATCTTGACGCTATCACTCACCAGATCTATGTAAGAGAAATAAGTCTGCCTCCGATAGGCATAACAAAATTATTATCTTATGGTTTAGCTTTCAATGAATCTACAGCAACTGCAATAATAAATAACAAAACTTTATCAACACCTTTATCTTCTGGATGGAAGCATACAGCATTGACCTATAATGGAACACAGCTTGGGTTATATATCGATGGTATATTAGTCGGCACTGAAGATTATTCTCAAAATATTACAGATACAGAACGTGACTTTATCATAGGTAATATTAACGGCTCCATAGACGAAGTAGCAATCTACTCAAGAGCTTTGAATGCTTCTGAAATCAACGCAAGCTATATGGCTAAGAGGCCTCAATTTGTTGATTGGGGGGATGGTAGGGTTGGAGGTGCTATGGAGTTTGATGGGGTTGATGATTATGTTGAAGGTGAAATATCGAATCTACCAACAACAGGAGATGGAACCTTTGCATTCTGGGTTAAACCTCAAATTCCTTCAAGTGGTGCAGGGGGAAGAGGTTCAACCATATCCTTTGAAAATGAGACGAGAGGAAGCGGAGGTGATAGATATCTTCATATATACCCTATAGATCCACTAAATAATAATCAAGTAACAATATCTGCTGCATGGATAGGATGGGACTATAATAAAACAGATTATTCTTTAACTCCAGGTGAATGGGCATATATTGCAGCTGTTGTTAATCAAACTGATGTCACTCTTTATATTAATAGTAATCCAATCTGGAATGCTGCAAGAACTGCAGATGCAACTGCTAGAAATTATTTCAAAATTGGAAATAGATATTATAACGAAATGCCTTTCAACGGCACAATCGATGAAGTATCTATCTGGAACAGAAGTTTAGATGCTACTGAGATTGCAGAGCTTTATAATGGAAATAAAGGGAAGTATATCTGTTCAGAGGGAGACGTTAGCGCTCCTGGAATTAACTTTACTTCAATAACACCTGAAAGTGGAGAAATAATAACTGATACAAGCGTAGAGATAGGAATAAACATAACAAAGGCTGATGATTTAGGTATTTTCAAATGGAACTGGAACGGCACTAATTATACTTTCTATAATGATAGTTTAAGGCTGATGTTTAATTTTGATAATGTTTCTGGTTTAGGGGATAGTTTAACAAAAGCTGTTGATGTTAGCGGGTATGGAAATGATGGTGTGCTTTATAATGATGTTGCCTGGGTTACTAAAGGACGATATGGCAAAGCATTAGTGTTTGATGGAGTTGGTGATTATGTTAATGTCAGTAATAGTTTGAGTTTAGGTGTGTTTAGTGTAGAGTTCTGGTTTAAGCCTGATGAGGATTATGATTCAGGCACCAGCTATGTTAGCTTGGTCTATGATGATGATTATGAGATAGCTATAAAGAATGGAGATATGGTATTTGATTATATAGGGGGTAGTATAAGCTCGACGACAATTAACAGCTGGAATAAGGATGAATGGTATTATATCTTAGCTACTTATGATGGTGCTGTATTAACACTTTATATCAAGGGGCAGTATGAAAACAGCGCTATAGTTTCTGCTCCTTTTACTGTGCAAAACAGTAATGGGGAGAATGTTGCTTTATTCCTTAATTCGGGCGATATAGTTTTGAATGGCAGCTGTAATTATGGTGTTGATTGTTTGTATCCTGTAGATGATTCGTTTGTTATTCAGAATTTAATTGGGGAAACGGTTGCTTACATAAACTCAACTGGAGACTTGTGCATTGAAGATTCTGATTGTGATTATAATGATGCTAATTGTGATAATCCTGGTGATGGCTCGTTTATTGTTAAGAATACTGCTGATGAAATTGTTTCATACATTAATGCAAGTGGAGATTTATGCTTATTAGGGGGACTTATACAAAATGGAAATCCATAATAGAGGTGAAAAAATGAAGAAATATATGAGAAACTTAATTAGTTTGGTTTTTCATATCTTCACTTTAAACTCTGACCTAGCGTTAGCTCTAAAGTTCAGGAAAGCTGGTGCAAAGGTATTTGCTTTAATTGGTTTGTTTTTGGTTATTTTAGGTGGGTTAGCAATAGCTGGGAATATCATAGTTAAGGATGGGGCTATTAATGCTACTGGAACAGAGGATACTACTTTTAGTGGTAATGTTGGTATTGGGACGACGAGTCCAACTCATAAACTTAATGTGTTAGGGACACTTAAAGCATTTAATTTTACAACTAATTACGGAGAATGGGTTTTTGATGACCTTCATTCTGTTTTCACTACCACAGGAACGAGTGCTATTGACCAATTAACAATTATAGATAAAGATAATAACGATACAAGAGCAGTATTAAGATTGCAAGGGGATGGTGGTGCTAATGAAGTATTTTTTGCTGCAAGTTCAGGGAAGGTTGGGATTGGGACGACGAGTCCAAGTACAAATCTGCACATTAAGGGTTCAGGAACTATCGGTGCGTCTGACATTACAGCAGGAGTTGTGTATATAGATAATAATGGTTATGGCGTTGGTATTGATGGTAATGAAATTGCCAGCAATTATTCAAATTTTGCAATTGAAAATCTTAACCCAGCTGGTTCTCTTCATTTTCGGACTGGTGGAGCTGGTACACTCTACAATCGAATAACTATTAATGCTTCAGGCAATGTTGGGATTGGAACTTCAAATCCAACTTCAAATCTTGAGGTTATAGGAAATATATCTGCAGATGAATTTTGTGTTGGAGGAGATTGTATTACAACGTGGCCTAGTGGTGGAAGTGGTTATTGGTCAAAGTCAGGAGATGATAATATATCTTATATGGATGGTAATGTTGGGATTGGCACAACAACACCAGGAGAGAAATTATATGTTGTTGGGAATATAAATGCTACTGGAATAATATGTGATAGTAATGGGTGTATTGGTGATGGTGGAGGAATGGCTTTTGGTGTTTGGAATGATCTGGATAATGGTGGAACTGCAGACACTGTAAGTGAGGGAGAAATCTATACTGCAGCAACTGATGGAATTGTTGTTGCACATACAACAAGACCTGGGAGGTCAGGAGCTTCACCAACGAGATTTCGAATAGAATCTCCTGTTGGGACTATAAGGACTCAGCAGCAAGAAGATAATCAAGGAAATAATCAATATTTAGGAGTTACTTCTCCAGTAAAAATGGGTGATACCTGGACCGTGATTGTTAGTGGCAATGCTGTTTCAGGAGGAGAAGATTATGTTTATTGGATACCAATTGTAAGTTCTGGAGGTTCTGGAGCAGATTCAGACTGGATAATAGACGGCAATAATATGTCTAGTGGGGTCAGTGGTAATGTTGGGATTGGGACGACAGCTCCAAACGAAAAACTAACTGTTGTTGGGAATATCAATTTAACAGGGAATCTATCGTTAGGCAATGGGAAAATAATGTATAATGACTCAAGCAATGCTTATACATACTATAATGGAAGTGAATGGAAAGAGTTTGGTACTGGTAAGGGTAGTGTGCCTGCTGGTACAATATCTGCATTCTATTCAACTACTTGTCCTGATGGGTGGTTGCTTGCTGATGGTACAGCAGGAACTCCTGATTTAAGAGGAAGGATGATAATAGGCAATGGAACAGGAATTGATGAAAATGCTGTGTCTAAATCGTTTGCTTTTGATGAGACTGGCGGGGAGTATGAGCATACTTTGACAGAAGAGGAGATGCCGAGTCATACGCATACTGTTCAGGAAGGTCAGACGGCCGGTACGGGGAGTTCTCTATTAACTTCCGGCGACGACATGACTGATACTGCGGCAACCACATCTACATCGGGCTCTAAGGGTAGCGACCAACCCCACAACATAATGCAGCCATACAGAGCTTTAATCTACTGCATGAAAACATCTGATGATTCTCAGGAAACTGCTGGGTTGATTGGTGGTTCTGGGAATGATGTTTTTGTTCAGGATATTTCGAAGAATTTTGGGATTGGGACGACTACACCTATGGGAAAACTTGATGTTTCAGCTACTGGCAATGAGGCATATATAGTTTTGCATGACGCTGATAGTCTAAAGAATGAAACAGAATATTTTTCTTATTTCAAGGGTGTAGATAAAGATAATGAGGCAGTATGGTTTATCGGTGATACCCATGTAGCTGATCACACTTTAATTATTGGCAACTATCAGAATGGAAGTATTCTTTTCAAGATAAATGATACTTTTGGTGAGAAGATGAGGATAACTCCAGAAGGGAATGTCGGGATTGGGACGACAAGCCCAACTGGTCAATTACATATTAATGGAACAGGTACCCAACGTATTATTATTGAAGGTAGTACTGCTGCAGTTGATTTAAATTCTACTGCTGGTGGAAAGACCTATAGGGTTGAATCAATGGGTGGTGGTACTTTTGGTATTAAAGACGAAGATGCAGATGTGCATAGATTATGGATAAGTAATGATGGCAATGTCGGGATTGGGACGACTACTCCTGACAGTAAGTTAACTGTTGCTGGTAATATAACTCCTTCAGCAGATGATACCTATTCTCTTGGTTCTCCTGCAAGACAATGGAAGGACTTGTATGTTTCAGGTAATTCGTTTTATATTGGAGGTAAGAAGCTCTATAATGATGGTGGCTCCTTAAAGTGGGGCGAAGGTGTGAATGAAGTAGAGGTTGCAAACCCCACAGGTGATGAGACGGTTAATTCTCTTAGATTAGTACCTAAATCATCTGCTGTTTGTGATGCGAGCAACGAGGGAGTGATGTATTATGATACTGAGGATGATATGGTATACATCTGTAAGAATAGTGTGTGGGATGAGTATAGGGGTCCGCAAGGTGCTCAAGGGTCACAAGGTATTCAGGGGCCTCAAGGGTCACAAGGTATTCAGGGGCCACAAGGGCCTCAAGGGGTAGCTGCTGCTGCAACAATATGTACTTATGGTTCGAAAACTTATTCAACAGGGGCAAAATGTAGGGTAAGTGGCGGATGCGATAGTTATGGATGTGAGTATCAGATAGCAACGTGCTTAAGTACTGGAGGTTGGTCTGGTCCTTCAAAGTCATATGATTCAGCACCACTTTGCGGATCCTAAAACACCATAAAAAATCCAACAATAAAAACCTAAAAAACAAAAAACCAAATGAATAAAATAATAAATTCAAAAAAGAGTGAAATTAAAGTAAGCAGAGCGCTCTTTATTTGGATTATTTTATTATTTGTGTCTTTGGCTGGTGTTAATGCTTTGATTATAGGCGGCAGAGATACAGGTTATTTTAACGGTACAATAGATGAAGTTAGAGTCTGGGACAGGGTTTTATCTGCAGCAGAAGCATTGCAGCATTATTATTCTAATTTAAACAAGTATAGTGCAGAAGGATGGGGTTTCTATACTAACCAGAGTGATTTAACTGATGGAGATTATACTTATCAGGGGTGTGCTGAAGATGAAGCTGGGAATGTGAATTGTACTGAGGTTAGAAGTTTGACTGTTGGGGCAGAAATATTAGATACGATTCCGCCTTCAATTGAGTTTGTTCCTCCAACTTCATTGGGTCCAACTCAACCAGAGGATTATATTCTTGTGAATGTAAGTGCTTCTGATGTTGGTAAAGGGGGTAATAATATCTCTACATTTATTGATTTTGATAGAAGTTTAGTATTATGGATGAGGTTTAATGAAAGTTCTTTGATGAATGGTAGTAATGTAACTGATTTCTCTGGTTATGGTAATAATGGAACTGTTTATGCAAATGATTCAAGTGGAAATGCAAGAGATATAAGTTCAGAGGGTTACTTTGGAAGAGGCGGCAGTTTTGATGGTGATGGGGATTATATCAATATTAGTAGTAGTAATGGTTTGAATATAACCAAGGAGATCACCCTTAGTGCCTGGGTAAAACCTGTTTCTCTTGGCCAGAATATAGGTGGAATTGTAGAAAGAACACAGACATATAGATTATTATTATGGAAGGATGATCGTTTTGTTTTTGATTATTTTAATTCTTCCGGTGATAGTTGTGGTTCTAGTTCTCCTGCAAACAGCATTAATGCTAATGTTTGGTACCATATTGTTGGAGTTAAAAATACTACTGGAACCTCATTATATGTAAATGGTTTACTAAATGATTCTGATAATTGTAATGTTGGTGATATGAGGTCTTCTGGTATTTACAATGTAGAGATAGGTAGACGGGATCTAAGGAGTAACACATCTTTCAACGGCACAATAGATGATGTAATGATATTCAACAGAAGCTTAAGTGCTGATGAGATTAAAGGGTTGTATGCGAATACTTCTTCAAAGTATTTAATGCATAATTTTACTGATTTAGCTGATGGGAATCATACATTCAAAGCTTATGCTCAGGACAGGGCTGGGAATGTTAATGTTACTGGGGAAAGAAAGGTTGAGATTTTACCAACAGCAACAAACTGTGTGTTTAATTCAGATGATACCTTGATTGAGAATTTATATTGCAGTACTAATTTAACTATTGCGAAAGATGTTAAGTTAGATTCTGGTGGGTTTAATATAACTGTTGGGGAGTTCGGCAATATTTGGGGCAGGCTGGATTTAATGCCTGGAAGTAAGCTGAACTTCAGTTCTTCTTTAGGGGGATTCTTTGATGAAAGCAATGGAACATTAAATGCTTTGGGAAGTTCTGGTGATAATGTGCTTGTTACTGGCGAGGCTGGGTGGAATTTTGATGTTGTTATGAATGTAACTTCCAATTATACTACATTTGAGTTTATGGATGTGTTTTGGATATATGAATGGAGAGGAGGTGGAGGATATGCTATAGATATTGATAATTCTATCTTCCAGAATGCGACAGATCAGTATGTAGTAAGGATGGAGACAAAACCTACCCTTTCCTTTAAAAATAATATCATACATACTACCTCCAATAATAATATTGGATTATATTGGGATAGTGATGAGTATTTAAATAATATAATTAATCTAACAATAGATGGACCTAATCCAGTTATTCAAGTTCATAATGAAAAAGTCATATTAATAAATTCTACATTTAGTGAGGTTAGGTTTATTATCAATAATGAATCTTCACTCATCTCAATAAACCACAACGACATCTTAAATGACATTGTAATCTGGCCTGGAAACTCCACTACCAATACTTTAAGTAAATCACAGATTCCAGAAATTAATCTTGCAACTAATCTTACAATCAGAAAAGATATGCTTAATCACTCTGTTAGGTTTAGGATTGATGAAGATATGAGTTTGTATCAGTGGAATATGCCTTGTTATGGTTTTAATTCTAAGAATAAGGATTATATTTTGAAGTTTGTTCCTGGAATTACTATAACTTTTGATGATAATGCTGGTGCAGGATTTGCTCGTGTTGGTGATTGTAAGTATGAACAGTCTGCTGGCGTGTGGTCAACGTATGGAGCTACTAGATTAACTGCTTATATTAATGGAACTAGTGATAATTGGATTACATTTACTTCTTCTAATGGGAAATATCCAGTAAATCATTGGGCAGGATTTGATAATGATTGGGGGGTTGCAGGAAAAAGAGAATATATGTTAGTACAAGGACATAAAAGGTGGATAGAAACAGCATATGGAAATCCTGAAGTTGATAATAGTATTTTTGAAAGTGGTTCTGGTTCTTATACACTCAAATTAAGGGATGCAAATGCGATTTATTCAAATATAATTGTAAGGGATTCTGTATATGGCCTTACAAAATATGGGGATGCACGAATGATAAACTTTACTATTGAGAATATTACTAATTATGATGTTCTGATGAATTTTATGAATAAGTATCCTGCAGAATTCATAAATTCATCATTTAATGTAAGTAAGGTTGAATTTGGAGATTATCGTTATAATCAATCAATGATTTCAAAAAATCATAATGATAATATTGGAGATTATCTGATTTTTGTTAATCCTAAGCCTTCTCGACGTAATTCAAGTGTAGTTTGGACTACTAATTATTTGAGAAAATCATGGATTTCAAATGATTTTACATCTTCAGATAATGTAACATTGATGTCTGGGAGGTTTATTATTGATGAAGATGCTAATGCTTCCTGGTTTAATGTTACTAATGTGTCTAATGCTAGTGTTACTGTGTTGGATGGTGTTAATGTTAGGTTAAAGAGACTTTCTCTTTATAGTAACTTTAGTATGGGTGATGGAAGCATAAGTGGTTATAATGGGGAGTATTGGGATGCTGACTTTGATAATGGTAATTACAGCTTTATGGGAACTACAATTAGTTATGGTAATAATATTGGTAATGAAATAATCTATGTTTTAGATGCTATTGATGGTGGAAATAATATTCCTGATGGGATGTGGGTATTTGGAGATAACCAAGCACCTGCAATCTGGTTTGAAAACTCTACAACTAATGGTGCAATTGATTATAACTGGATATTTGTGAATGTTACTGCTAATGATACTGGTAGAGGGGATAGTAATATCTCTACATTTATTGACTTTGATGATAGTTTAGTTTTATGGGTGAGGTTTAGTGAAGATTCTCTGATGAATGGCAGTGATGTAACTGATTTCTCTGGTTATGGAAATAACGGAACTGTTTATGCTAATGATAGTAATGGCTTTGCAAGAGATATAAGCACTTCTGATGGTTACTTTGGAAGAGGTGCTAGTTTTGATGGTGATGGGGATTATATTAATATTAGTAGTGATAATGGTTTGAATATAACTAAGGATATAACCCTTAGTGCTTGGGTAAAGCCTATTACTCTTGAGCAAAGTACAGTTGGAATTGTAGAAAAAACACAGACATATAGATTATTATTCTGGAGTGATGATCGTTTTACTTTTAATTATTTTAATTCTTCTTATGATTCTTGTGGTTCTACCTCTGTTGCAAACAGCATTAATGCTAATGTTTGGTATCATGTTGTTGGAGTTAGAAAAATTACTGGAACCTCATTGTATATAAATGGTTTACTAAATGATTCTGATAATTGTAATATTGGTGATATAAGGCCTTCTGATATTTATCATGTAGAGATAGGCAGACGGGATCTAATGAGTAATTACTCTTTCAACGGCTCAATTGATGATGTAATGATCTTCAACAGAAGCTTATCAGCAGAAGAGATTAGTGGGTTGTATGCAAATACTTCATCAAAGTATCTAGAGCATACGTTTAGTGGTTTGAGTGATGGAGACCATACATTCAAAGCATATGCTCAGGATAGGGCTGGGAATGTGGACAGTACTGAAACAAGAAGGGTAAGTGTTGATGCAACTGCTCCAGGAATTAACTTTACCAGTCCAACTCCTGTAACTAATACTAATACAACTAATACTTCGGTAGAGATAAGGATAAATATAACAGAAGCTAATTTAGAAGAAGTTAAATGGAATTGGGATGATAATAATTATACTATTTATGATGATAGCTTAGTGCTTATGATGAATTTTGATAATGTTAGTGCTTTGGGTGAGAATGAGAATATAACAAAAGATTCAAGCAAATACGGGAATGATGGAATTATTGTTAAAGGAGTAAATGTAACAGGCAATAATGTTAGATTTAATTCAAGTCTTTGTGGAAGCTGGGCTAAGTTAAGACATAGAACTATATATCCAAATTCAGAGAATGTTACAGATTATCTGGGAGACACCATTATTTATCCTTCTAGTGATTATACTATTGATTACCAAAACGGTTTGATTAATGTTAGCTGCTCTGGAACTATGCAGGATAATACTTTCTACTATATAGACTATAGGTATAATATTTCTGGAGCAGAATATACAACTGGAAGATATGGTACGGCTTTAGAGTTTGACGGTGCTGATGATTATGTTGATGCTGGAAATGATGAGAGTTTAGATATAACTGATGAGATTACCCTTGAAGCCTGGATAAATTTAAATGATATAACAGGGAATTTTGATAATGATATTATCCTAAACAAAGAAGGAATCCCTTATGAAATTGCTATAGGAGATACTATCGGTGGAGGAAGCTATGAATATCATTTTACCTGGCATCTTGGAGGTGTAGCAACAAATGCTCCAAATATAGGTGCTAGTTGGTATGATGGCGGAGGACCAATTAATAGAGGGGAATGGACCCATCTTGCTTTAACATATAATGGCTCAAATATTATTACCTATATTAATGGAAATTTAGAAAAAGCCTATAATGGAAGTAATCAAATACAGACTACTGGTAGAGGTTTACGAATAGGTGCTCGTAATTCTCCAGGGCCTGCAAGTGCTTTTTTCAACGGCACAATAGATGAAGTCAGAATTTATAATAGAAGCTTATCTGCAGAAGAAATAAAACAACAATATTATTCAAACTTGAGGAAATATAATGTGGATAAATGGGAATTCTATGTTAATGAAAACTATGGAGAGCCAAAAGATTTTGCCAGTTATAATTATTATGGGTGTGCTGAAGATATAGCTGGAAATAAGAATTGTACTGAGACAAGAACATTGAATGTTAATGCTATTTATCCTGGAATTAACTTTACCAGTCCAACTCCTGAAAATAATACTAATACAACTAATACTTCAGTTGAGATAAAGATAAACATAACAGAAGCTAATTTAGAAGAAGTTAAATGGAATTGGGATGATAATAATTATACTATTTATGATGATAGTCTAGTTTTGATGTATAATTTTGATAATGTTAGTAGTTTAGAGGAGGATAATGAAAATGTTATTGATTTAAGTGGGTATGGGAATGATGGGGTAATTTATGGTGCTGAGTGGAGTTCTGATGGTAGATATAATGGGGCTTTTGAGTTTGATGCTGATGTGGATTATATTGATGCTGGGAATAGAGAGAGTTTAAACATTAAAGGTAATCAAATGACAGTAATGGGGTGGTTCAAAAAGGCAGGAAGGTGTAGTGGAACAAATCAGCCATGTCTTTGGGATCCTTTTGTTTCAAAGTGGAATTATACTCTTGGAGCTGGATATAGGACATTTTGGTTAGGGTTAACTGATTATGATGAGGATGACGAATTTAGTCCATATTTCGGTATATTTAACACTTCTGATATGCAGTCTTCAGCAAGAGACTACAATACTGTTATACAGATGGATAAATGGTATCATATAACAGGTGTGTATAATGGTTCAGCAGTTTCTGTATACCTAAATGGACAATTCATTAATTCATCAACTGCACATGGAGAACTGGAAATAAGTGATGTGTCAGTTTATATTGGTGGAAGTGCTAATGGCGAAAACAGATTCAACGGCACAATCGACGAAGTAAGAATTTATAATAGAAGCTTATCTGCAGATGAAATCAAACAACAATATTATTCTAATTTAAGAAAATATGATACTGATAAATGGGAGTTTTATTCTAACCAGAGCAATTTAGCAGAGGGAGTTTATACTTATTATGGCTATGTTGAAGATAGAGCTGGAAATAGTAATCAGACTGAAACAAGAACTCTTACTGTTGATACTCCCCCAATTATAACTTTAAATGCTCCTGAAGACAATTCAAACTGGAACACATCTTCAATAGTATTTAACTGGACTGCTGTTGATATTAATGGTATAATATGTAATTTAACAGTTGATGGAGTTGTTAATAGAGATAATGTTATAGTTACAAGTGGTGTTGCTGCTAATGAAACTATTGGCGTTGGTGAAGGAACACATTATTGGAATATAACTTGCTGGGACTCTACAGGTAAGAGTGCAACAACTGCGACTTATGGATTCTTTGTAGATAGTGTTTATCCTAATATCAGCTTTGCTCCATCAACAGACAGCGGAAATCTATTAAGGGATAATATCTTTGTGAATGTTTCTGCAGCTGATGATAATAATATCTCTACTTTTATTGACTTTGATGATAGCTTAAGGCTCTGGTTAAGGATGGATGACTTTAATGGTTCTCATGTTATGGATTATATGGGGAGGTATCATGGATATATTAATGGAAGCCCTACCCAGATAGATACTGGTTATATTGGGAAGGCATTTGAGTTTGAAGGGGGAAACACAAACGACTATATAGATGTAGATTATAGGGCAGTGGATGGTCTTGAGGACTTTAGCGTTAGTTTTTGGCTTAGAAAGGATGATAATGATTATGAGGCACCTATATCCTCTGCAAATAATGAAGTGTTACAAGCTAATGAATTCCTGATATATACGTCACAGAATGCACTACAAGTTCATTTAGGTGGTGTGTCTGATAGTTGGCCAGTAGACTTTGGTGATGGGAAATGGCATCATGTTATATTCACCAGAAACGGCACAACCGGAATTGTCTATACAGATGGATTATCAAAAGGAAATAATGTTGTTAACGGTACCCCCTTAGATGTTAAACCTGGCGGATTTATATTAGGGCAGGAGCAGGACTCAGTTGGTGGAACTTTTGTTGTATCTCAAGCTTTAAATGGCTCAATTGATGATTTAATGATTTTTGATAGAGTGTTAAGTAAAGAAGAGGTTAGAGGATTGTATGCAAATCAAAGTTCGAGGCAATTGATTCATAATTTCACCTCTTTAGCAGACGGCTCACATACATTCAAAGCATATGCTCAGGATATTGCCGGAAATGTCAATTATACTGAAGAAAGAACTATAATGACAGATGTAACTCCTCCAAGTATAATATTAAACCATCCTGAAAACAATTCAAACTTGAACACATCTTTAATAGTATTTAACTGGACTGCTGTTGATGTTTTTGGAATAACATGTAATTTAACTATTGATGGTATTGTTAATAAAGATAATTTAAATGTTATAAGTGGTGTTGCTTATAATGAGACAATAGCTGGCTTAAGTGAAGGAGTGCATTATTGGAATGTAACGTGCTGGGATTCTACTGGTAATAGTGCAACAACTGCAACTTATAAATTCCTAGTTGATAGTGTTTATCCTAACATCAGCTTTGCTCCATCAACAGACAGTGGAACTTTGCTAAGGGATAATATTTTTGTGAATGTTTCTGCAGCAGATGAAAATAACATCTCTACTTTTATTGATTTTGATGATAGTTTAGTTGGATGGTGGAGGTTTAGTGAATCTTCATTGAATAATGGCTCTACCTTATATGATTATTCTGATTATGGGAATGATGGAATAATACGTGCTAATGATGATAATGGAAATGCAAGGGATATAAGCACTGGTGCAGGTTATTTTGGAAGAGGGGCTGAGTTTGATGGTAAGGAAGATTATGTTGTGATCCCTGATAATGAAAGTTTACGATTTAGAACAGGAACCTGGAGTTTGTGGGTGTGGGTTAATGAAACACAAAGAACATCTATTGCTGCGCATCCGAACAGAATTTTATATAAAGGGATGGGGCATAATGGATGGTCTATGGGTGTAGATTCCAGTGTTGATGATGGGCCTGTAACAAGTTTTTATTTTGCCCATTCAATATACTATGATCCTCCTCCTGAACCACCTGCTCGTCAAGGAGGCTGGTCTCAGTCGCTTTATTCTAGTTCATCAGGATATCTGGAAAAATGGACCCATATTGTTTTTACTGTAGATGAGCTGGATACTGTTAGGTTATATCTTGATGGTGATTTTAAGGATGATAAAATTTGGACTGATGGGGGGATAGTTATTTCGGATAGTTATTTAGCTATAAGTCCTGGGTCCAGATGGTTCACAGGAAAGTTAGATGATATAATGCTCCTTAATAGAGTTTTAAGCGCAGAAGAAATCAGAGGATTATATGCAAACCAATCTAATAGGTACTTAGCAAATAACTTTACTGATTTAGCAGACGGCCCGCATATATTCAAAGCATATACTCAGGATATTGCAGGAAATGTTAATGAAACAGAAGAAAGAACTGTAACAACAGACGCAAATATTCCAATAATTACTGCTTCAAGCCCATCAGGAATTGTCCCTACATGGACTTTTACGTTAAGTGTGACAACGAATGAGAATACGACATGCAGATACGTCTCAGGCACAGAAGGGAACATTACAACAACTTATGAAAATATGACTTATAATTTCTCTGATGATAATCTGCAGCATACTAAAACACTTACATTAGATGATGGCTATCATGAATATTATGCAAGATGTATTGATAATTCAGGCAATGTTATGACCCAATCAGAAAATATTTCCTTTACAGTTGATGTTGAAACTATCACTATTTTTGTTACAACCTCAGCTGGTGGAGGAGGATCTTCTGCAAGAAGAGTAGTAAGTGATAATATTATATTGGACCTGTATGCTCCAATTAATCAAACCTTGCTTTCTGGAGATGAAAAAAGTATTTTACTCAAGCTGAAAAATAAAGGAGATGTTAAATTAAATAATATAAGATTAAATGCCCAAACAAACGCTCCTGATTTAGGTTTAAGTTTATCTGAATATTCAGTAGACCAGTTAAATATAAATGAAGAGAATTATCTGACATTAAATCTTAAATCCTTAACACAACCAACAGCACATATTGGAATAAACAGGTATTTTGTTACTGTAGAGGCAAACGTAACTAATTTTGGATATAAAACATCAATCAGGTTCTTTATAGACATAGAAGAAAAAGATTACCAGGCCAGGCTGGAAACACTAAAGAATATGGAATTTGTAGAGGATTTATTCGAAGAAAACCCTCAGTGTTTAGAGTTCAGCGATAAGATCGAACAGGCAAAAGAGGCTTATGATGTTTCTGATTATGACAAGGCACTTTCTTTAATTGATTCTGCAATCCAGGCCTGCAGGGATTTAATTGCTCCTGAAGGAGAAGGGATAGAACAACCTGCCCCTAAGAAAAAGGTAAATATGCTTCTTTTATTAATTGAGGTTACAGTTCTCTTGGCATTATTATTGGCTATGTTCTATTATTATAAAAGGAGACCTAAACCAGTTAAGATAGAAGCAAAACTTGGTCTAGAGGGAAGGTATAGGGCTCTATTTAGGGAAACAAAGAAATTGTTAATGAAGAAGGATGCAGCTAAGGCCAGAAAAGGATATATCAGGTTGTATTCCCTCTATAAAGAGGTATTGGAGTCTTCACTTCCTGCATCAGTAAAAACTCACTGCTATAAAAGATTGATAAAGGTATATTCAGGGTTATCCAAGCTTATCAAAAGATAAATTCTCTATTGTTTTATATTTCAATAAGTGTTTGTTCTTCTTTAGGGTGTTTATTCTTCTTTGGTGTGTTTTCTTCTTGGTGTGTTTTCTTCTTTTGAGATTATATACACTAAAAAAGTATATTATAAGCTCTAAAAAAGAATATTATATACACTAAAATAAAAACCTTTATAAACATTAATCTACAAAGTAGGTAAAGTAGCATGTTTGGAGAAAGGAAAAGGAGATTTAGTGAAATTCAGCTAGTTGTTCTTAGAACTTTAAAGACTAAACAAAGGACTACCTATCAGATTGCCAAAAAAACAAAAACAGACTTTAGGACTGTAAGGCATCAGTTAATTCTTCTAAGGGGCCAGGGCTATATTGAGCTGGTCTTTGAACTTAATCACATTAGGGTATTTGCTATTACTAAGGATGGCAGCAAATATTTGAAGGAACTGGAAAGAAAGAATGCCAAATAAAGACAAGATAATGAAAGGAGAAGAGATTAGGGTAAATAGAAGTGTAAACAAAGAGTATAAGGGACAGTTGAGAAGCTATATAGAAGAAAATCTAGCTAAAGGTTATCCTGTTGGGTCTATTAAGAGTTCTTTGATGAAATATGGATTAGATAGATCCTTTGTTGATAATTCGCTTAGAGGTTATCGAAAAAATGGTGTTTTATTAAAGTCAGTACTCGTGATTAGTTTTGTGCTTTTGATGGCTTCATTATTATTATTTATATTACCAAGGCCAATTGGTCTAGCACCTATGCCTCCAGAGATTACCAGGGTAAGTTATGATTATACTGATGATGTCAATCTGAGGATGGATGAAAATTACGAGTATATCTGGGAACTGGATAATAAGGGCAACCTAACTTCTGTTAGATTATCTGGGGAGGTGTCAAAAGGAGGATATTTTGAGGCTTATCTAGAACATGATTACAAGGCATACTTAATATTTAATAGTTCAAGGTTAAGCAGGGAAGAAACAGAATATGAACCGATAGTTATGGGCACACAAGATAAAGCTAGGAGAACCTTAGATGGCATATTTGAATTTAACGTTGTTAATAAGTTTGATTTTGATGTTGATTACAGTAAGCTATGTACTAAGTGGGAGGTTAATGATAAAATATTGTGTTATGGTAATGTGGATTGTTGTTTCCCATTAGAATCACTTGGAGAGTGGAATGATGCATTATATCTAAGCTATGGCAGATATGATTCAGGTCTTAATAATATTATTACAGCACAGCTTATTTATTATGATGTTGATCTGAGTGTTCCTTACTCTAATATTGTTTATTCTGACGTTGAAGAGATAGAAGCTGAATTCTATGAAGAAATGATTAGTTTTGAAGATGTTTGCATAGATACATGCTTATTGCCTGGATTTAATGCCAGCAGCTATAAGTTAATATTTATTGTAGAAGATGCTGATTTAAATAGAATCAAAGATTCTAAGTATCCCTCTGGGATAAGGATTGAGGATATTGAATATACTATTGAAGAAGATATTACTTTTGTTGGGGATGCTCCTGAATTAATCAAAGATATAGAAAATATCATCATCTATAAGAACCAAGATGATAGAATAGACCTTTCAGAGTATTTCTATGATGAAGATGATGATGTGTTGAGTTATTCTGTTAATGAGGTTGAGGATATCAGTGTAGTGATTAGGAATGCTGCTGCAAGAATAATACCAGAAGAAGACTTTACAGGCAAGAGGTATATCTATTTTACAGCCTTTGATGGTTATTATAATATTAACAGTAATGTATTTGAGGTTGATGTTGTAGAGGAGCCATTAAAGGTAGGGGAGGTTGAAGTTACTGAAGAGGTTATTAAGCCAAGGGTTGTTATTAACCAGGATGTTAAATGGGTTAAGAGAGTTAGTGCTTCTGAGAGGGTAATTGATCTAAGGGTTGATATTTCACCTGATGCTTTTGATGTTGCTGTTAGGGATATTAAAGAGGATAAGGTAATAAGTGAGGATAAGTTTAAGGTTAGTGATGAAGGAATCATTAAAGATGGTCCAGTTTATAATGCTGAGAAGAGTATAGAGCATATAGACAGGAATATAGAAAGGCTTGAGGAAACTAGGGGGGAGATAGACTGGACACAAAGGCTTGAGGCTGTAAAGGAAAGTACTTCTATTACGCAGGAATTATCAGAGCTAGAGAATGAAAGGAATAAAGAAGAGAATAAATTAACAGGATATGTTGTTGCTTATAAAGAAAAAGGCTTACTGACTAAGTTCTTTGAGTGGTTGTTTAATTCAGAGATTACTGGTTATGCTGTTACTGATGGTGATGCAAATGTTACTTCTGTTATAATCGAAGAGATTGTTGAGGAAATAGAAGTTGAGTATTGGACAGAAGGGCCTATCAGTGAAGAGGAAAACATAGCTGATGGCAAAAGGATTTTTGTTTCGTCTGAGGTACATTATGAGGATATTTTGGCATATACCTATCTGGATGACATCCCTCAAAATAGCATTAAGCTTTACAGAATCGTTAATGGTAGTAGAGAATTAGTTGATGATGTTGTTTATTATGATGAAAATAATAACGAGTTAATTGATTTGATTGAATGGAATATTCCTTCGCTTTCTAATGCAACCTATGAAGTTTCTATTACTGTATTGAATGTTCATTCTAACCCAAACTTGTATGGGAACTGGACAGTAATGTTTGATACAATAGGAATTGCTAATTTGACTATAACTGCTACAAGAGATATCAGTTATCTGGAAGAATATACGAGATGGGATGATGAAAGTGAGGAGCCTGATTTATATGATATGAAATTTTTAGAGATAAGATGCGGTGATGAGATTTTAGATTATGAATGGCGGGGCACAGATTGTTCAGAGAATGAATGCAGCGTATTTATTGAAGATTATTCATGTAATGAAACAGGTTATGAGATAAGTGAAGTTCTAACTCCAAAGAAACATGTTCTTAGGTTTAATTTTAACGGGCAAGAGGCTTATGCCTATAATGCTGTGCAGAATATCAGCGAATGTACAGCATTACCCTCTGCAGGAACTTATTATCTAAATGAAAGTATTATTGATTCAGATTATTTGGACTGTATTGAAGTCAATGCTGATGATATTATTTTAGACTGCAAAGGCAATAAAATTGATGGAAATAGAAATAATGAGGATATAGAGCATGGAATCTTTATTGCAGGTAGAACAAACATAACAATAAGAAACTGCACTATTAGTGATTGGGGGGTAAGCGGCATTAGGTTGATATCTGCAAATGACAATATCATGGAAAACCTAAATATCAGCTCTAATGTTGACATAGGTATTTATCTTTCAAATAGCCAAGATAATAAAATTATTGATTCCCAATTTAATGGTAATAATTATGGAATCTTTATAAGAGATGGTTCAGATAATGTAATCTACAATAACTTCTTTAATAATACAAATAATTTTGGTTTTGGTGGGGGAATCTATGATAATACATGGCATATATCAAAGACATCCGGAACAAATATAGTAAATGGAAAGTATCTGGGTGGAAATTTCTGGGCAGAGCCAGATGGACTGGGTTATAGCCAGACTTGTGATGATTCAGATGGGGATGCTATCTGTGATGATGCCTATACATTAATAACTGATAATATTGATTATTTGCCTTTGGCTGTTCCTGATTTAACTCCCCCTGTTGTGCATTTAATAAGCCCTGAAGATATGATAACAACAAATAATGCAAAACAAATATTTATCTGCAATATAACTGACATTAATTATGTGGCTAATCTAACGCTTTACATCTGGAATTCCAGCGGAGTTTTGAATTATATAAATACAACAGAGTTGAGGGGAACCTTAAATGAGACAAACTGGACTTATACCCTGCCTTATGATGATACCTTTGAATGGAATTGCTTAGGTTATGATGCTGCTGAAAATAGTGCATGGTCAGAAGAAGGCAACCATACTCTTGTTTTAGATGCAACTCCACCCATAGTTAATATAATCTATCCAGTAGATGGCTCGAATATAAGCAGTAATTCTATTGAATTGAATGCCTCTGCTACTGACAATTTAGCACCTTCATTGATTTATTATTGGGTTATTAACGGAACCTTAAATTCAACGACTATTGATAGTAATTCCACATTTAATGCTAGTGATGGTTATTATAATCTAACTTTATTTGTATCGGATGGCTTGCAGAATGGTTCTGATACGGTTTATTTCAGGTTAGATACTATTGCCCCATCATGGAATGATAATGAAACAAATGCTTCTTTGACAATGGTTAATGGGAATGCTGGATTTAATATTACTGTAAGCGATAATATAGGATTAAGCTATTATATATTCAACTGGAATGGTACTGGTATTTGGGATAATCTAACAAATGGAAGTATTAGTGGGTATTCTGCTAAATTAGTTATTGACAAGCCTATTTTAAGTGGAGGGAGGGTTATTGCATATAGGTGGTATGCAAATGATTCTGCCGGTAATTGGAATATGAGTTTATTAAGAACATTTATTGTTGTTAATACTGTTCCAACACATACAATCCCTATAATAAACTCATCTGACCTATTGAATAGAACAAACGGAACAATTTATTGCTGGAATCAATCTACCTATGATGCAGATGGTGATTTAGTAATAAATTATTATAGGTGGTTTAATAACTCTAAATTGATAGTTGGAGAGAATACGAATAGTTTAGGGCAAGGTAATTTCAGCAAAGGAGATAATATCGGCTGTGAGATCACACCTGGTGACTTGATTGGGAATGGAACGCCATTAAACTCTACTATTTTAACTATTGTCAATAGTGCACCTACAATACCTTATGTGAGCTATCCACAGAATGGAATGAATTATAGTGATATCCCATATATTAATTACTCTTCTACGGATATGGACGGGGATTTGATTATTTATTATATCTATATTAATGGTATCCTGAATATAACAAGTGGTGTAAACGTAACTGACTGGAATGCTTCGGATGGTTATTATAACTTAACTGTAAGTGCTTATGATGGCAGTGTTTTTAGTGATAATAGTTCTGTAATATACTTTATGCTTGATGCTACTGCTCCTGTTGTGAATTTAATAAGTCCTGTGAATGATACATTCACTACAATAACTACTCACACATTTAGCTGTAATATAACAGACGTAATGGGTGTGGTCAATTTGACATTAAATATCTGGAATTCCAGCGGTAATAATATTCTAGTTAATACAACAAATCTTTCAGGTGCATTCAATCAGACAAACTGGACTTATACTCTGCCTTATGAAGATACTTTCAGTTGGAATTGCTTAGGCTATGATAGTTTTGGAAACAGCAACTGGGGCAATGAAGGTAATTACAGCATAACCTATACCCATAATATAATTGAATGCACTACAATAACCACGCCAGGATATTATTACATGGATACAAACATTATTGATGCGGATTCATCCCCCTGTATAAATATAGAAGCTAATGATGTTGTTTTAGACTGTAATGGTTATAAGATTGATGGAAATGGCGAAGCGCAGGAAGGAATCTATATCCGCAGGATATCTTCCAATAACACCAATATAACAATAAGAAACTGCACTATTAGTGACTGGAGCAGCAGGGGAATTTATATGTGGCGTGCAAATTATAATATTTTAGAAAATTTAAATATTGTATCTAATCCCAATCGGGGTGTCTATCTTCGTGATAGCCATAATAATAATATCACTAATTCCCGCTTTGTCAATAATAGCAGAGGCATTCGTGTTTATTCCAGCTCAAACAACACAATCTACAATAATCTCTTTAACGATACCTATAACTTCTCATTTGCGGGAACAATTTACAATAACACATGGAACATGTCAAAAACATCAGAAGAGAACATAGTGCGTGGTGTGAATTTAGGTGGAAATTTCTGGGCTAATTTAAATGGAACAGGATTTAGTCAAACATGCAATGATGCAGACTGGGATGAAATCTGTGATGAAAATTATACATTAACAGTTGGGAATATTGATTATCTGCCTTTGGCTGTTCCTGATTTAATCCCGCCTAATGGCAGTCATTTCGCTATATTTGGTGGAAGGGATGGAGCAATAACCAATAATGTAAATATAATATTTACGATTAATGCTACTGATAACATACAGTTAAGCCAGGTTACCTTGTACATATGGAACTCTAGTGGAAACTTAGTATTCCCTCTTCAAACAGTTAGCATCTCGGGATTATTTGCTGAAGTAAGCTGGCCAGAATATACATTCACTTATGATGATGCTTATGTATGGTCTGCCTTGATTTATGATAAACACGGAAATTCAGCATGGACCAAAGGTTCTCCTATTAACTGGACTTTAATAATAGATACAACGCCACCAACAGTTCATTTAGTGAGTCCTGAGAATAATACAAATACTACAATAGCTACTCAAACATTTACCTGTAATGTATCTGATAAGTATGGGGTAAAAAATCTAACACTCTTTATATGGAATTCTTCTGGAGTTTTAAATTATAGAAATACAGTAGATGCGCCAGGAGGGTTTAGTGAGATAAGCTGGATCTATACGCTGCCTCATGATGGTACTTTCTTATGGAACTGCTTAGGTTATGATTTAGCTAAGAATTATGACTGGAGTGATGAAGGAAATTACACTATTAATCTGAATAAAACTCCCCTTTGGATTAATTTTACCTCTCCAACACCACCTAATGGAACTGTTACTACAGATAAGTCTGTTGAGATTAAGATGTTGGTGAACACCTCTTCTTTAAGTATTTTCAAATGGAATTGGAATAAAACTAATTACACTTTCTATGATAATAGTTTAGTGTTGATGATGAATTTTGATAATGTTTCTGCTCTTGGAGAGAATTATGACAACACAGAAGGTTATACTGTTAAGGATTTAAGTATATATCGTAATGATGGGATTGCCTGGGCAAATGGGACTGCAACTGATGGGCCTGTGTGGAATTCTACTGGCAAATACGGAGGAGCGTTTGAGTTTGATGGTGTTGATGATTATATTGAGGTAAATGTTGATGAAAGTTTAAACATAACAAGCAATTTAACTGTTTCAGCTTGGTTCTATTATTCTGATGGGATGTGCAAGGGCGGACAGGATATACTTATGGCCAAGGATGATGTGGGTGGTCCTAATGGAAGGTCGTGGACTCTTCACTGTGATGATTCTAATCATATAGCTCGTCCAAATTCAGCAGCATTTGAAGTTCATACTAGCAGTGGAGTAGATACCATAGGCGGGCTAAATGATTCATTGAAACTTAATGGATGGAATTATGTTACTGCCACATTTGATAGTGATTATATTGGTAAAATATATGTCAATGGAAATTTAGGGGGGGAAGAAAGCATAGGTGCTCCTCTTAATTCGGTTTCTACTAATATTACAATTGGCGGCCGTATGGACTCCTCTGATCCTTCGAAATCAGTATTCTTCAACGGCACAATCGATGAAGTCAGAATCTGGAATAGGGTGTTATCTGCAGAAGAGGTTGAGCAGCAATATTACTCTAACTTAAGAAAATATGATACAGACCAGTGGGATTTCTATACTCGTCAAATTGTTGATGAGCCTTATATTAACTATACTTATACTTATTATGGATATGCTGAGGATATTAATGGTTATGGCAATAAGACTGAAACAAGGTATTGGACAGTACTCGGGGTTCCTCCACATATCGGTAGCGGTAATGGTACTGGTCCTTGGTGGAGCCATTCTCCTATAAATAATTCGAGGCTTAATACATCTAATATTACATTTAGATGGACTGTTCCGGATGTTTCAGATATAACCTGTGATTTGATTATTGATGGTGTTGTTAATAAAAGCAATTTAGTGACTGGGCCTGGTGTTCCTGATAGTGAAAGTATACCTGGATTAAGTGAAGGGATGCATAATTGGAGCCTTATATGCAGAGATATAGTTGGTAATGCTGCAGGCTCAGGTACTTTTGTATTCCTTGTTGATACAATCTATCCAAAAATTATATTTGTAGACCCTACTCTTCCGAATGGTTCGACTACTGGTGAAGATTATATTATTGTGAATGTTTCTGCTGCTGATGACAATTATATTTCTGCGTTTATTGACTTTGAGGATAGTTTAGTTGGATGGTGGAGGTTTAGTGAAACTTCATTAAGTAATGGCTCTACATTACATGATTACTCCAGTTATGGAAATGATGGAACTGTTTATGCTGATGATAGAAATGGTAATGCAAGGAATATTAGAACTACTGCTGGCTACTTTGGAAGTGCTGGTAGGTTTGATGGTGATGGGGATTATGTAAATGTTATTGCTGGAAATAATAGTATCTTTGATTTTGGTAGTTCAAATTTCACTTTAGGGGCATGGTTTAAGATTAGAGCAGGAGCTGATGGAACAATAATTGGCGCATTATGGGGCGTGTCTAGTGACCAATATAGGCTTGATGTATTAGATACGGGCGCTGTTCGATTTAGATTCTCTGATGGAGATATCCAGACAATGAACTCTTCAACTGCGTATGATGATAACAAATGGCACCATGTTATTGGTGTAAGAAATGGTACAAAGACAGGTAAGCTTTATGTAGATGGGGTGCTGGTTGATGAACAAGGCAATAACAGTGAGGATACCCCTAATAATCCTACTTTTTCAGTTGATATATTTACAAATCTATCAATAGGGATGTTTTATGATGGCATTGATTATTTCAATGGCACAATTGACGATGTTATGATGTTCAACAGAGCTTTAAGCCCTGAGGAAATCAGAGGATTGTATGCAAACACCTCAACTAAATATGTTTTACATAACTTTAGTAATTTAAAAGATGGAATTTATGAGTTTAAGGCTTATGCCCAGGATTTAGGTGGGAATGTTGGTTCAACTGAAGAAAGAACAGTAACTGTTGATACTACTGCTCCAGAGATTGAGTTTATTAAGCCTACTCCTAGCGATGATTCAATAAGAAATGATGATTACATATTTGTTAATGTTAGTTCGAGTGATGAGCTTAGTTATATCTCAACCTTTATTGACTTTGATGATTCATTAGTAAGCTGGTGGAGGTTTGATGATGTTGAAACTGAACTTTATGATGAAGCTGTTGCGTGGTGGAAGTTTGATGAAATATCAGGAGTATCTATAGCCGATAGCATCGGTAGTAATACAGGTACATGGGAGGGAATTGGTGGTAAGGATTTAGTGCCTACACCGTCTCCGACAGGTAGTGGGTTGGTGTTTGATGGGGTAGTTGGTCTGGCTAATGTTATTCCATTACCCGCTGGTATTGTAGCACATTGGAGTATGGATGATAACGCAGCTACTGATGTTGTTATTGATAGTGCTGGTTCTGACACTGGTGAATTAGTTAATGGTGATAACGACATGACCAGTGAGAATAGTATAGCTGGGAAAGTAAATACTGCCTTGGATTTCGATGGTAATGATGATTACATACAAGTTTCAGATAGTGCTTCTCTTGATGTTACAAGTGTTACAATATCTGCGTGGGCAAAAATATCAAGCCAGTTTGGGGTAGAGTATATAGTAACAAAGATGGATGACTGGAATGTACCAGCCTTTTATACAGGCAGTAGAGCATCTTATGGAATACAAATATTTTCTGGAAGAGTGGCTTTTATGGTTTCAGATACTGGACATGCTATGGTCGCGGAAGAAACTATTAGCAAATTAAGTACTAATACATGGCATCATATAGTTGGTACTTATGATGGGGCAGGTACACATTTAATATATGTTGACGGTGATTTGGCAGATAGTAATGGTAGGGGTTTTGCGTCTGGACCTATTTATGTCGGCCCAGGCCGATTAACCATAGGGGCACTTTTTAACGGTTGGTCGGGCCTTTACGTTGGTGAATTCGATGGTCCTATTGATGATGTAATGGTATTTGATAGAGTTTTATCGCCTACCGAAATATCATCTTTATATAGAGATACCAGCCTGATTACAGTTCCGGATGATGATACGCTTGATGTTACGGCGGTTACTATGGCATCTTGGATTAAAATGGACTCTGAATGGTCGGTTCCCGGCGTTGTAATTGGAAAAATGGAGGATTACACGGCGGGCGGCGAAATATCATACTCACTATATTTATCATCTGGCGGAAATGTTGTTCTTGGTATATCTGATGATGGTGACCTTAGCACAGAAGAAAGAACCACTGACGCAATCTCTAAGTCTGCTTGGCATCATATAGTTGGAACTTACAATGGAGGGGGAGAATATTTATTATATGTAGATGGTCTATTAGTTGCAAGCAATGGAGGTGGTGCTGCAAGTGGAGCCATCTACCAAGGTACAGGAAGACTTACTATAGGTGCGCGATACGAAGATGCTACTTCCACTTATGCTAGTCCTTTTGATGGCTCAATAGACCAGGTAGCAATATTTAACAGGACTTTGAGTGATGATGAAATATTAGAACTCTATCAAAGTGATGTAGTATTAGATTCTAGTGGAAATACTGTAATTGATTATACTGGAAGGAATGATGGAACTAATTATGGTGCTAAACAAACAGAGTTAGGTTACTTTGGGAAAGGGTTTGAGTTTGATGGTATAAATGATTATGTTGAGGTTCAAGATGATCCAAGTCTTTCTCCTTCAAGCATAACTGTTTCTGTATGGGCTAAGAGCAATACAGAAAATTGGAACGACCATGGATTTTTATTTACTAAAGTATCATCATTAAGGATAAATCCTCTAAAAGACGAAAAACTCGTTTACTATGGGATCTTTGACGATGCTACGGGTTGGCGAGGTACTTTTGTTAATCCCCCAGATATAACTGAATGGCATATGTATACATATACTTATGATGAGAACCTTCTTGTTGCTTATTTAGACGGAGTTGAAATAGACTCTATGGTAATAGGGGGAGGACCAGTATATGATAGTACTTATCCATTAAAAATTGGTTCTGATGATATTCCTGGTCAACAAAGATATTTCAACGGAACAATCGACGATGTAATGATATTCAACAGAAGCTTATCAGCAGAAGAAATTGCTGCTTTATATGCAAATAGCACCTCTAAATATTTAAGCCATAACTTTAGCAATTTAGAGGATGGCAACCACACATTCAAAGCTTATGCTCAGGATTTAGCAGGAAATGTCAATTACACAGAAAAAAGAACTGTAGAGCTTGATACTATCAAACCTAATGTTAACTTTGAAGAGCCTACAAGGCCTAATGGGGATGTTACTAATGAGACCTGGCTTTATGTAAATGTTTCTGCATCAGATTCTGCTAATTATATTTCAACATTTATTGATTTTGACAATAGTTTAGTTGGATGGTGGAGGTTTGATGATATAAGGGGGGATACTGTAATTGATTATACTGGGGGGAATGATGGGACAGCTTATGGAGATGCTGAACAAACAGATTTGGGCTACTTGGGGAAAGGGATGGATTTTGATGGTGATGGGGATTATGTTGAGGTTAATGATGATGCTAGCTTAGACCTTACAGTATTTACAACAAGTGCGTGGATTAAAATAAACAGTTTCCCCAAACTAGAAAATATTACTTACATTATAGGAAAAGGAGAGGATAGTGTTACAGACAATGCCAATTATGCAATGGGTATAAGGTCTTCTTTAATATGGGGGGGCACTAATACACTTTTGTGCACTTTTGAAAACTCAAGTGATGAAAATTTTTGGCTTTTATTTAATTTAACAGATAGCCATCTCAATAGATTTTTGCATGTGGCATGCACTTTAGAAGGAGATGATTGGAGGATTTATGTTGATGGTGAACAGGTTAAAACCGAAATGTATAGGAGTACTTTACCTATAGGTGGTCTTGGAGGAAATATACCAAGTACAAGCGATGCTCCACTTCACCTGGGAAGCTTTTTAGCTAAACCTGCAAATAGACTAGCTTATTTCTTCAATGGCACAATAGATGATGTAATGCTCTTTAACAGAGCTTTAAGCCCTGAGGAGATTAAAGCTTTGTATGCAAACACTTCAACTAAGTATGTAAGCAATAACTTTACTGATCTAGGAGAGGGTTATTACACATTCAGAGGCTATGCACAAGACAGAGCAGGGAATGTAAATCAAGATGAGAGAACCGTAAGGATAGATTTAACTCCCCCAATTATTATAGATACAAAACCAACTGGTACTGTCTATATTTCAACTCCAATACTGAATATAACAACAGATGAGAATGCAACCTGCAGGTATATACCCAGCACAGAAGGGAATATGTCAACAGAATATGAAGATATGACCTATGGTAATATGACTTATGATTTATTTTCAGAGAATAATATACATCATAACAGAACATTAAAGCTGGCAAATGGTTATTATGAATTCTATGCAAGATGCAAGGATGAATTAGGAAATGTTATGACTGAATCTGCAAATATTTCCTTTACTGTTGATGTTGTAACAGTAACTGTTATTGTTTCAAGTAGTGGTGGAGGCGGCGCAGCAGCAGGTGTTGGTATCAGGAAGATAGCTATATTAGAGATTGATGCTCCTCCAGAGCAAACTATTTTTTCCGGAGAGGATATGGATATCTTAATTACACTAGAAAATAAAGGAGAGATTGAGTTAGAAGGTATATTCCTGACTACTGAAACAAATGCTCCTGATACAGCTGTAATCTTGTCTGAAGAGTATTTTAATAAACTGGAGATAAATGAGAAAGGCCAATTAAGATTAAATGTAATATCATTAGTAGACCAAAAAGCCAGGATTGGAAGAAACAGGTATTATATAAATCTAAATGTCAGTGTTGTTGCTCCTGTTTATGATGTTTCAAAGAGATTCTTTATTGATATAGAAGAAAGGAATTATCAGACGAGAATGGAGAGCCTACAGCAGATACAATTTGCAGAGGATTTATTTAAGGAGCATCCAGAGTGCTTAGAGTTTAATGAGGTGATTAAACAAGCAGAAGATGCTTATGATGACTATGATTATGAGACGGCAATTTCTTTAATTGATTCAGCAATAGAAGCTTGCAGGGATTTGATTGCTCTTGAAGAAGCAGATGGAATAGAAAGACCTGCGCCTAAGAAAAAGGCAAATATGGCGCTTTTTGTAATTGAGATGGTTGTTCTTTTGGCATTGATGTCTGCTATGATTTATTATTATAAAAGGAAAAAAGGGAAGAGAGCAGGTAGGGAAGTACCAGGGAGAAAGATAAAATCTAATTTAGAATTAAGCTTTGAGGATGCATCTAAGGAAATGAAGAGCTCACTAAAATCTAAAGATATAGTAAGTGCCAGAAAAAGCTATTTACATTTGTATTCCTTTTATAAGATGATTATAGCTTCTTCGCTTCCCGAGCCTGCAAAATCGAGGTATAATAAGAAATTATTAAGTTTGTATTCGGGATTGGCTAAGCTTATGAGGAAACGTTAAGATGGAAGTTAAAAGAGTAAAAATGATAGACTTTTCCTTAAGAAGAAATATAGAGAAATTTATAAGAGAAAATCTATCCAAAGGCCATTCTCTTAGGTTTATCAGGAATGCCCTGATGAAGCGTGGTTTAGACTTATCCCTGGTTAATAAACTAATACGGGGTTATTTTATTAAGAATTCCTTAAGGCCCATCCTTATTATTACTTTTGTGCTTTTGATATCTTCTGTATTAATGTTTATAGTGCCTCGGCCAATTGGTTTAGGGCCTGCTTTTCCTCCGGAGATATTGACTATAGAAGAGGATTTTATAGATGAGACTAACTTAATAATAAATGAAAGTGGTGAGTATACCTGGGTTATAGATAATTATGGTATTTTAAAATCTGTTAGTTTAGATGGAAAGCTGAGTAAAGAAGGCTCTGCTAAGGTTTATTTAGAGCATAATAACAGTAGATATTTGATTTTTGACAGTTCTGGGTTAAGTGAAGAGGTTTTGGTTACAGGGTTAGCTATTAGAGATGGCTCAATAGACATAGGAACAGGAAGCAAAGAAAGGGTTGAGATAAATGGTTTTGTGGAGCTTAGTGTTGATAGCGAGTTTACATGGGACGTTGATTATAGTAAAATCTGCACTAAGTGGGATGTTAACTCAGAGCTTGTTGCTTGTTATGGTTCAGAAGATTGTTGTACTTTTATCGGCTTAGATAGTTCAGGTTCTTGGGATGATGCATTCTCACTAGCTTATGGAAGATATGATGCTGGTCTCGAAAATATTGTCACTGCCCAGGTTATTTATTACGATGTTAACCTAAGTGTTCCTTATGAAGATGTTGTTTATTCTGATGCTAAGGAATTTGAGGTTGAGTTTTATGAAGTATTTATACAATTTACTGATGAATGCATAGAAACGTGTTTATTGCCCGGGTTTAACGCTACTTCCTATAAATTAGTGTTTGAAATTGAAGACGGCATTTTAAAGATTGATAATATTAAGTATACTACTGAAACAGAGATGGAAATCAGCAGGAATGCTCCTGAATTAGTTATGGATATTGAAAATATTACTATTTATAAGAACGAAGATAAAGGGATAGACCTTGCAGGGTATTTCTATGATGTTGATGAAGAGGAATTGATATATTCTTTTGATGAGATTGAGAATATTAGCATAGTGATTAGCAATAATATTGCCATTATAACTCCTGACTATAACTTTACAGGCAAGAGATATATTTATTTCACAGCTTCTGATGGCTATTATGATATAAGCAGTAATGTATTTTTTGTTGATGTTGTTGAGAAGCCAAAGCAACCTCACGAGGTTGATGTTATTGAAGAACTACCAAGTAAGCCTATAGTTGTTGTTAACAAACCTGTTAAATGGGTTAAAAAGGTTAGTGCTTCTGATAGTGTTATTAATCTAGCTATTGATATACCTAGTGATGCTCTTAAGGTAATTGTCAAGGATGTTAAAGAAGACAGGATAATAAATGAAGATAAGCTCAAGATTAATGATAAAGGTGTAATTAAAAGTGCTTTTGCTTATAGAGCAGAGAAAAGGATAGGGCAGATAAATAAGCTTGAAGACAAGCTTAAGAAAAAGATGTTAGAAGTAGTTGAAGAATATCCAACTGCTACTCAGGAAATTTCCTCTATCAATAAAAGATTGCTTGACTTAGAGAACGAGAGGAACACATTAACTATTCCTACTATTGCTGAAACTATTGTAGGGGGAACAGATACCACTTCAGTTATAATTGAAGATATAATTAAAGAGGTTGAGATAGAGTATTATACTGAAGGTCCTGTTTCAGAGGAAAAAAGGATAAGCAAGGGTAAAAGGATTGTTGTTAGTTCTGATATACATTATGAAGATATATTAGCTTACACTTATTTGGATGATGTTCCTCAATCTTCGATTAGACTTTATAATGTTATTGGTGGTGATAGAATATTGGTTGATGATGTTATTTATTATGACGAAAATAATAATGGCTTGATTGATTATATTGAATGGACAATCCCTTCTTTATCTACTCAAATCTATGAAGTTATTATAATCACAAAAGCAGTTCATCTGGACTCTAATAAAAACTACCTGGCTGATATCTATGAAAAGGTTAAGGAACGAGATGATGTTTGGTCAAAGCCAGTTTATTCAGAAGAATATGTAAGAGTCACTTTTGAGAGAGAGTTGGATAATACTAAAGATATAACACTTTATGCAAGAAGTGCTGGAACTGCCAGTATTGAGGTCTATAGGGAAAATGATAGTAGTTTAATAACAACCTTTAAAGATATCTCCGATGACAAAAAATATAGGGTTCTTTTAACTAATTTAGCTGATGGAGAAAACTATGAAACATTTGACCTAAAAGTTATTGGAAATATTGAGTTTGATTATATTGTTGATCCTCCTGGAGATGTTTATTATGTTGATGCTACTAATGGTAATGACGCTAATGACGGGAGTATAGATAATCCTTTTGCCACAATCCAGAAAGCAAGAGATACTATCAGAACTAGCGGTTCAATTGGAAATACAGTATATTTAAGAGAAGGGACTTATTATCAAAATGAAACACTTTTATTTAATAACCAAGATTCTGGAAGTGCTGGCTTTCCTAATATATATCAGGCATATCCTGGTGAAGAAGTCATAATCAGCGGAGGAAAAGAGATTACAGGAACTTGGCAAGCATATGATCCTAATGTTTATGTTATTGATATTCCTGATTTTATTAATGATTATGGTGATTTTAATTCTTTATTTGTAAATAATAAAAGAGCAATAAGGGCAAGAAGCCCAAATGAGGGTAGTTATTATTATATAGATGCAGTGGATGTAGAAACAGAGAATATTGCTTTTAATTTTAGTGGAGGAGATATTAATCCAAGTTGGTATAATCTAAATGATATTGAAATTATTTCACATAATTGGGGATGGGAAGCACCACGAAATAGAATTGATTATATAAACGGTGAAAAAGTTTATATGACTGGCGAATCAAGAAGAGAGTACACTATATATTGGGGGAGATATTATGTTGAAAATGTTCTTGAAGGATTAGACAGTCCTGGAGAATGGTATTTAGACAACCAGACTGGAAAACTTTACTACTGGCCTATTTCTGGAGAAGATATTCATAGCTCAGAATTCATTGCTCCGGTAATCAATCAACTCGTGCAGATTGGTATGTCTTCTGAAGTGATTACTTTAGAAGCTGAAAATATGCAAATAGTAAATGGTGGTTTTGAGGTGATGAATGATCAGAATGCAAGTAATGGGCAATATATTGTAGTTCCAGATGGATCTGGACTAAATAAATGTGATGAACCAAATGCTCCAAAAGTCTGGAAAACAATAAATATGCCATCTTCTGGGACATATCAGCTCCAGGCAAGAACTATTGCTCCAAATTCTGGAGATGACAGTTTCTGCGTACAGATAGATGATGGGCCTATAGATGTTTGGTCTCTTTGGGTCAATCAGGAATGGTTTTGGAATACTAAAGGAACATATGATTTGACAGCAGGGGACCATAACATAACATTCTATTTCAGGGAAGATGGAACAAAACTAGATGCAATAAAACTTGAAAAAGAAGATCTTGTTAGTAATTTAGAAATTAAAGGGTTTAATTTTACTCATTCTGACTGGGTGATTCCAGAAGAAGGACATAAGGGAGGTCAGGCAGGCTATGATATTTCACATCCTCCAGCTATAAATTTTTATATTACAGATAATATCAAATTTATTAATAATACTGTTTCTAAAATAGGGGGCTATGCTTTAGGTATTTATTCAAAAAACACAACAATAACAGGAAATGAATTTTATGATATAGGGGCAGGAGCAATAAAAGTAGGAGAAGTAAAAAGGCCAGATTATGATTTTGTAAGATATAATTTAATTTCAGATAATAAAATTCATAATACAGGGAAAGTTTACAAAGAAAGTGCTGGCATCTGGGCGTCTTATAGTGCAAATGATACAATTTCTAATAATTTAGTCTATAATACTACTTATACGGGTATTTCTGTTGGATGGTGGGGATGTGCCATATGCCAGGGAAATATTATAGAGCAAAATGAAGTACATAATGTAATGCAGGAATTGAATGATGGTGCTGGAATCTACACTATTGGCTCTAAACCTGGGGCAATCATAAGGGATAATCTGGTTCATGATATTATTTTTACTCCAAATCATAAGAATCATGTTGGTCTGGCTGGAATTTATTTAGATGGTCAAAGCTCATATATCACTGTTACAGGAAATTTAGTTTATAGAACTGATTTATATGGATTGCTCTTGCATAGTAATTCTAATAATTTAATAGAAAACAATATTTTTATTGACAGTAATGAAACAATTTTAATGTATAATAAACTTCAGGGATCTGGGTGGGGAAATAACATAACAAAAAATATCATATATTCTACAAAAGATAATGTGAATATATTTAGTGAATCTCATGAAAATAATGTTAATTACTCAGATTATAACCTATTTTATACAACAGTGAATAATCCTAATTGGAATCTTGATTGGTGGAAAACAGAACATCCTACCTATGACCAGAACTCTATTGAAGAAGATCCCTTGTTTGTTGATTATGCAAATGATGATTTTAGATTATGTATTAATTCTCCAGCAATTCCCTTGGGTTTTACTTCAGATTGGTTAATTTCAGAGGAGAGTTGTGAAATTGTTGTTCCTGTTGGTGCAAATTATTATGTTGATGCAACAAATGGTGATGATGCTAATGATGGATTATCAGAAATAAACGCATGGCAAACAATCTCAAAAGTAAATTCCATATCATTTAACCCAGGAGATTCAATTCTATTCAAAAGAGGAGAAACCTGGAGAGAACAATTAATTGTTCCAAGTTCCGGAACTGAAGGAAATCCAATTACATTTGGAGCTTACGGTGTTGGAAATAAACCATTGTTATTGGGTTCTGTAGAAATTAATAATCCTCTAGATTGGACAGATGAAGGAGGAAATATATGGGCAACTAAGAATTTTACAAAAGTAATTATTGGAAGTGAACAGCTATCTAATCCAAGCTTTGATACAGATGCAAATGGCTGGTTATTATATGAAGGATCAGGTGCAGATGTTTCAGGCAGTAGAGATACAGTTGACTTTCATTCTTCTCCTGCAGGCTATAAAATAGAATCTATTGCTAGCGGAAGTTCATATAGTCATGTTCAGTTTTATACCAGCGGATTAAACATTCAAGAAGGTGGATGTTATATACTCAATTTTAGCGCAAAATCAAATATGGAAATTAATTTAACTGCAATAAAGCTGATGAAAGCAACAAATCCTTGGACTAAATACTCAAAAGGTGAAATGAGTGACACACCAACAATAGGAACCGCGTGGGCAGACTATGAAGTTGTCTATCAGGCATCAAAAACAGCAACCGATGGAAGAATCACCTTTTCTCTAGGAGAGTCTTTACCTGTAGGAGCGATATTAAACCTTGATACTTTAAGCTTCAAGGAATGTGACAGTAGTGAGTTGCCTATTCTTTATGTCGATGTTGGGAATTTAATATTTGACAATGAAGCGTCAACCGGAATCAAGGCATTTGAAGAGATTGATTTAACCGAGCAAGGAGAATTTTGGTATGACGAAGACGCATGGCAGGTAAAGATGTATTCAACAGATAATCCTGCAAATTATTATTCTGATATTGAAGCTGCCCTAAATGTAATTGTAATCAAGGCTGATTACAGAAATTATACTACCCTTGAAAATTTTGACATTAGGTATACCGGATGGCTTGGAATCCATACATCAAGCAGTCGTAATTTAGTTGTCAGGGACAATGACTTATCATATATTGGCGGAAGTGATCAATTGGGGGGTAGCCAGATAGTAAGATATGGTAATGGAATAGAGCTTTGGAGCAGTACTCACGATAATCTAATTGAAAGAAATACATTTGATAATATCTATGATGCTGCTATGACTAATCAAGGGCATTATGAAAATAGTTTAGTATACAATACAACTTGGAGATATAACATCGTCACGAATTCTGAATATTGCTTTGAATATTGGGAGCATCCCGCATCAACAATCGCCTACGATATTTATTTTGAAAACAACGTTTGCGCATATTCTGGATATGGTTGGGGTCATAATCAAAGACCAGATGGGCCAAACGGAAGGCACCTGAGTTTCTGGGGTAACACAGCACAAACAGGCAACATATACATCCGAAACAATATCTTTTACGAGTCCACTGAAAGTGCAATAAGACTTTCCAATTATCCTGAATGGAATGGAGTAGAGAATATGATTTTAGAGAATAACATTTTTTATGATAGTTCAGGGGATTTAGCACTTTGGCTGGGAACACTATATACTTATGATGATTTTGAACTGTGGAGAACAGATACAGGCAAGGGTGCCAATTCGGTTGTTGCAGATCCTCTTTTCGTAAATCCTCCAAATGACTTCCACCTTCAATCAGCAAGTCCAGCAATAGACGCAGGAACAGATGTGGATTCAACACAAGATTATGATGGAACACTGATTCCTTTTGATGGAGACAATAATGGAAGTGCAGAAGAAGATATAGGAGCTTATGAATATATTCCTCAGAGCTGTACTATTGCTAATGATTGTTTAGATGAACAATGTAAATCGAAAAGTTGTGAAGTGAATACGTGTGTTTATACTTCTATTAATGGACCACATAGTTCTTGTTTAGATGATAGTAATGAATGTACAATAAATGATCGGTGCATTTCAGGTATTTGTGGAGGAATTCCAGTAACTTGTGATGACTATACTGACGAAACCAATTGTATCAATAATCCTTGTTTATATTGTAGATGGATGGTGGATAGTTGTATTGCTTCTGATTTCCCAAAAGATTATATTTCATATTGGAAATTTAACGAAAAAATAGATATGGGAACATACAACATGACTTCTGATGAAACAGGGAAGAATAATGGAACATTAGGAAATAACGCAGTAATAATATATGATTCTGATAGAAGTGAAAATGTCTTGAGTTTGGATGGTAGTAATTATGTGAATGTTGGAAATGATTCTTCTTTAGATTTGACAACTAATTTTACTTTAAGCGCTTGGGCATATAGAAAAGGTGTTTCTGCTGGTGGCTACATACTATCAAGAAGAAAAGATGATGATAGACAATTTGGGATTTACGTAGATAATGTGCAGGCTCTGCATTTTATAGATAATGATAGTGTTACATCTGTTGGTTACAGTTTACAAAATAATAGATGGACTCATGTTTTAATGGTTGTAAATATAGATACTGTTGACACTTACATTAATGGGAATTATCTTAGTTCAGTAGGGATTACTCCAATAACCAATCATCCTGAACTTAATGTTTTAATCGGTGCAAGAGAAACTGCGTCAGGGACTACTTATCATTGGAATGGAACAATTGATGATGTAATGATATACAATAGAACATTAAAACAAACAGAAATTCAGAGGATTTATCATAATCAGATAGAAGGTGCTCCTATAAATATTCCAACCTACACAACCTTCAACGGCTCCACAACAGATTTTGACAATGTCCCAAACATAACCGCAGTACCAAACGCCACCATAGAAAAAGAAAATATTGGAAAAATCAACTTCTCTAACCAAATATTAAACTTTTCAGGTGCTGATTTAGATAATTATGTTACTATCGAAGATAATCTTATTGGAATTGATACTACTAATTTACCTAATTTGAATGTTTCGGCAATTTTAACAATAATAGGCACATTTACTCTTCCAACTATTCTTGAAGATGGAGTTCCTTGCTTAAGCGGCAGTCATTGCGCTATTATTGATAATACTGGTAGTTCTGTTCTGTTTACAGTTGACCATTTCAGTGAATTTAGTGTTACAGATATTGAAGGTCTTGTATCATACTACAAGTTCGAAACAGATGCAAGTGATTCTGTTGGAGGTAATGATGGAACTTTGATAGGTGGTGCAAGTATTGTTAATGATGCTGATAAAGGAAATGTTTTAAGTTTAAATGGTATTTATGGTTATGTTGATTTAACTTCATCAAGTAATTTTATTCCTACTGATAATTCAACTTTGACATTTTCTGTGTGGTTTAATCCTTTAAATATATCTACAGATACTAATAATCCAAATAGAGTAATAACTATTCATTATGGGGCTTCTGCAGGCTCTACGTTTTCTATTGATTTATTAGATGATGATATTAGATATTATAGTGCTAATCAAGGCTATACTCCTTGGGGGAATCCAATTCCATTAAATGGGTGGACCCATATTGTTTTAACCTATAATGGAACTTGTTTTCAAAAATATATTAATGGGGTGGGGGATGGAAATTGTAAGGTTCAGAGTTTAAGTGCAGGAGGAAGTTATAATGTTCAGATTGGTTCTCATGCAGGGGGTAGCAGGTTCTTTGATGGAATGATTGACGATTTTATGGTTTATAATGAATCTTTGAATGATTCTGAGGTTTTAGATATTTATGATGGGCAAAAGCCTCCTCCTCAAACTTATTATGTTGATATAGAAGGAGGAAGTGTTTTATTAACTGAAATTTCAGACTGGGTAATAGATTTAAATTTAAGCAGCGGTTATTTAAATGTTGAGCCTGGTCAGACAGATTATTCAATCTATAGAAATGGCCTTTTAACAAGAGTTTTATTAGAGCAATATGATATAACTCAAGATGAAAAGTACTTAAGTAATGCTTCATCTTATTGTGATTTTCTTGTTACTAAACAAATAAATGTTACAACATCTCAAAGTAATGATGCTGGATTTTGGACAGATAATACCTTTTTTAATGCGAGCGGAGGTCCATGTAAGAACAGAAGCCAGGGAAATATATTTATTGCTGATGCATCAGTAGCGTCTAGTGCTTTAATAGCCTGTTATAAACATTCGAATAACTCTGAACAAAAAGCAAGTTATCTTGAAGCTTTAGAAAAATTTGCTTTGTTTATAATTGAAGGAGCTTTAGATGACCCCCAAGGTTTTGGGAGAGGGGGAATTAGTTCATGGATAGTTAAAGATAGTGTATATGGAGAAGGGATGGCTCTAGGTTACCAAACCTGTGGAGGCAATCCTAGGATTTTGTATAGCGGTGATGTTACTGATTTTGACTTTATTGTAACTGCGACTGCTTCACAGTTTTTGAGCGAATTATATTCAATAACAGGAAATCAAAAATACAAAGAAGTAGCAAATAATTCAATAAATTCTATATTAAATTATTTTGAAATAAATGGAAATTTTGGCGGAGGCAATTGGGGACTTATGAAATCAAATTATATAGCAGAAGCACTTATTTATGCTTATGATTATATTCCTGAAGCAAAAGATAGGATAACTGTAAATAGTCATTCAATTATTGAACATTTCATATCAACATTTTGGGATAATGAAGGTATGTTTTGTAAAAACAATTATGTAAGCAGTCATTATTGCAGAAGAACACAACTTATTCCAAAATTTTTAATCTGGTATAATAAAGTTATTAATAGTAGTGATGAACAGATTAATGAAACAATAATTAAAAATATCCAATTTACAATAAACAACAAAGAAGAAATAGGGATTAGTGCTCGCAAGCCAAGAACAGATTCTTTGTTGATGGATTTTAATTGGACAGATGGAGAGTGGCATCATTATGCAGTTGTATTTGATAGTGATAAGTTGTATCTTTATGTTGATAACGAACTTAAAATTTCTCAAGATACAGCACTAACAAATATCAGAAGTTCATATAACCCGCTAATTATTGGAAAGGGGTGGTCTGAATCTTTTAATGGATTTATTGATGATGTAAGGATTTATAATTATGCGTTGACAGGTTCTGATATCCAGACACTTTATAATAATCTTGCACCAGAACCTACTTGCCCACAAGGAGCAACTTGTCATTATGTTTACGGAAGATGGAAAGATGAATTTGATAATAATGACAAAATTGAACAATCTAATTCAGTTTATTTATCACCAGAAGGGCATCTAACTTTAGGAAAACCATTACCCGATATACATGAATACCCAAGTAATTCAAATGTTGTTGAATTTATTGAAAACGTCACTAATGGAAACACTTATTCAGTGGATTTCCCACTTGAAAAAGGAACCATTGAATTGTGGGTTAAGGGAAATTTCAGCAGCCAGTCTTCAATGTTTATTTTTGATCGTTATGATACAAACCGGGACCACATATTCTTTAGGTCATATGATCCACCGTATAATTCTCAAATAGTCTTCCAAAATAAAGATAGTTATGTTTTTAGTAATTATTATAATCTAAATGATACTGATTGGAATTTTATTGTGATAGAATGGGACACGGATAACAATCTTGGTTCTGTTTACTTAAATGGCTTGCTGATTAAGAGTTCAGTTATTAGTAATGATTTATGGAAACCTTATGATCAAATATTTAAGTTGGGTGATGGATTTGATGGGGAGATTGAGTATGTTAGATTGTTGAACGTAACTCTAACTAATGAAGAAGTGTACAATGATTATAATAAATATTATTTTCAAGAAGGAAGTATAATCTCGGAATCAATCTCTCCAGAATATATTTTTGAATGGGATGAGATAGTAGTTGATAAAGATGAAGCAGTTGGACAAAAAATCTTAATTCAAGTTGAATTTTTTGATAGCACATGGGGCCTGATTCCTGACGGAGATTTGGCACAGAATAGTATTGGATTTGATTCTTCAATTATTGATATTTCAGGATTAGATATTGGAATATATAATACAATAAGAATAAGAGCTGTACTAACTTCAACCGATAATTTAACAACTCCAAAATTAAATAACTTAGAAGTAAAATGGGCCGGATATAGTGAAGATATGTTTGATGAAATATTAAGTGTTGTAAATCCAGGAGATAATATTATTCTTTCTGACGGTGTTTATCCTGATTTTTCTTTGAACTTTAAAGCATTTGGACAAGAAAATTCACCAATTACATTAAAAGCAAAAACTCCTGGAGAAGTAGTTCTTAAGGGAGCGTCAAATATAATTATCGAGGGAAAAAATTTAGTTGTTTCAGGACTTAAATTTGATAATGTGCACAGTAATAAAGTCGAATTTAAATTCCTAAATGCAACTAATAGTCGACTTACACAAACAGCATTCATTAATTCTGGAGATCCAGATACTACTATGAAACATATTATTGAATTTAGCAAAGGTTCATCTAACAATAGGGTAGACCATAATTATATGGCCGGAAGTATTTCTCAAGGTATTGGGGTGCGAATTAGAGAAACAGATTATCAAAATTATAATAATCTGATTGATCATAACTACTTTCGTGATGTTACGAAATTGAGTCCAAACGGACAAGAAGTAATACAGGTTGGACAAGGATATGGGATGTTTCTGAATATTAATACAACTGTAGAATATAATCTATTTGATAATACTAATGGTGATGCAGAAATAATTTCAAGTAAAACATCAGGAAACACATATAGGTATAATACATTCAAAAATTCAAATGGCGCTCTTGTTCTTCGAGGGGGAAATTCTGCCAATGTTTATGGGAATTACTTCCTTAATATGCCTACTTATTGTCTAAGGATTCATGGTGAAAATCATACGATTTATAACAACTATTTTGAAAATTGTTCTATTGGAATTGGGTTGCCTTCCGGAACCGGAGATGGTACCGATTTTGGCTCATATCAACAAGTAAAAAACAATTTAATTGTACATAATACGATTTATAATTCAATAGATCAGGGTATTTATCTTGGGGCAGACCATGGAGATATTTTGAAAGGATTAGAACGAAATTATTCTCCAGCCAATTCAGAAATATCAAATAATATTATTATCTCTGATAGAGGATATCTTATTAGGGACAGAGCTAGCGATAATATTTTATGGGAGGAGAATATGGTGTGGAATTCAGATAATGCTATTAATGAGGTAAGTGGTACAAGCATATTAGAAGTTGATCCAAATTTAATTTTAATTGGGAATTTAAATAAATTAAATGATGGAAGTCCAGCAATAAATAATGGCAAAGTAATTGATTTTATTATTGATGATTTTGATGGCCAAGTAAGAGATACTAATCCAGATATTGGATCAGACGAATATTCTGGAGAAGTAGTTACAAGAACCCCATTAACTGCGAATGATGTTGGCCCAAGCTGGATTGCAGGAATTGAAAATATTAATGCAGATTTAGTGGCACATTATAGCTTTAATGACGGAACCGCTACAGACCAGTCTGGAAATAATAATGATGGAGGACGTATTGGGGGAGTTATGTATGTTGAAAATGGAGGTTATAATGGCAGTGGAGCTTTTTATTTTGATGGTATTAATGATTATATTTATATTTCACGCTCTAAAAGTTTAGATCCAACTAATAAAATTACAATTTCATCATGGATAAAAAGTGATAATGGAAAAACAGGTTTAGGAGTTATTACCAAAGGTCCTACGCAGGGATATTATGATTATATGCTTTATTTAACAGGAGAGGGGGAGCAAATAGGATTTTATATGAAAGATAATGGATTTTCAGTAAATCCTGCTGCTTTTTCAGGTTTAATGTTAGCTGAGTTAATTAAGCCTACAACAGTTTGCGGCAATAGTATATGTGAAGGAAATGAAGATATTGAAAATTGCCCGGGGGATTGTGAAGCAGCTCTTTTCAGGGGTTTAGTCTCATGGTGGAAGTTTGAGGGAAATGTAAATGATTATACTGGAGTTAATAATGGAATTATTATGGGAGACCCCCAGTTTGTTTCTGGAAAAGATAATGGACTAGCATTAGAATTTGATGGTGATGGGGATTATGTTGTAACAACTGCTTCAGATAATTTTATTGCTGTTGAAAATGATTCCATAACTATTTCTGCATGGTTTAAGGCGAATTCTATAGCTTTAAACTCTGTTTGGAATAGAATTGTTAGTATTCATAATAGTTCTACTGCTGGTTCTTCGCTTGCTCTTGCAGTAGGGAATGACTATAATATTCAATATTATAATAGAGCTGATACAAGTACAACAGATTGGACTAATAAAATTTCAGTAGGAAATTGGTATCATGCCTTATTGACATATAATGGAAGTTGTTTCCAAAGATATTTTAATGGAGTAACAGATGGAACTTGTACTGCAAAACGATTGCTTAAAGGTGGTTCTTATGCTATGAGGATTGGAACTTTTAATGATGGTGCAGGGTATAATTTTAACGGTTCGATTGATGATGTTATGGTTTATAACAGAGCATTAAACATAACAGAAATCCAGCAGATTTACTGCAGTCAGGGTGGAGATACTGAGTTTTGTGCTGTAGATTTACCAACCCACTCAACCTTCAACGGCTCCACAACAAACTTTAGTGATGTTCCTGACATAGAAAATGTTCAAAATGCTACTATAGAAAAAGAAGATATTGGAAAAATCAACTTCTCAGGCCAGACATTAAACTTTTCAGGTGCTGATTTAGACGCATATGTTACAATTGAAGATAATCTTATTGGTATTGATGCAGATGCTCTGCCTGAGTTGAATGTTTCTGCAATTTTGACAATTGTTGGAGAGTTTAGTAATCCAGTAATACTTGAAGATGGGGTTCCTTGTTTAAGTGGAAGTCATTGTAAAATAATTGAAGATACAGGAAGTGAAGTAATTTTTACTGTTGACCATTTTAGTGAGTTTAGTGTTATGGACATTGAAGGTCTTGTATCATGGTGGAAGTTCGATGGAAATGCTAATGATGAAGCAGGAGTTAATAATGGAATTGTTAATGGGGCAGTATTAACAACAGATAAGGATGGAAATTTGGATAGTGCTTATGAGTTTGATGGAATGGATGATTATATTGATGTTGGAAGCTTTACTTATGGAAATAACTATACATACACCTCTTGGATTAAAATGCACAATTGCACAGATGGGGCAATTCTTGGTGATTTTGATACTGTAAACAGCAGATTTGTATTTTGGTTTGATGCTTATGGAGCTTGTGGAAGAATAGGTAGTAATGTAGATAATGGACTTTCAGGGTCTGTTTTTTCAGATACTAACCTTGGAATTGGAATTTGGCATTTTATAGCTTATGTATACAATGGTTCTCATGGAACATTTTATTTAGATGGAAATAGTGATGGTTCTGGAGCAGCCCTTAATTCAAATGGATTAACTTTTGATGATATTCACATAGGAGATGACAGTACTGGACAAAAATACTTCAACGGCTCAATTGATGATGTTATGATTTACAACAGGGCTTTAAATGATTCAGAGATTTTGGAGATTTACAGCAGTCAAGAAGTCTGCAACAACAACGCAGTATGCGACCCAGGTGAAACCTGCAGTAACTGTGAAAGTGATTGTGGCATCTGTACTGAGCCAGTAAATATTTCTGATTCATCAATTATTCCAACACTACAACAAATAACTGTTTATGCCAATAACATGTCAATTGATTCTGCCTGGCAGGTTGTATATGACCAGAATTTAAAATATATTAATAATACTATCATCATCTTAAATCAGACAATTTCTGATAATCTACTCTTAACACTTAATACTAAAACCAAAAATGATTTTATCAGTGAATATGTAAATATAGCTAATCACAATAACGGCAATATTTTTTTGATGCTGTTTGATGATCCACTAATTACAGAATATTTTGCAGATGATCAAGTATTTAATTATACAAAACACCTTGGTAGCAAGGGGTATAACCAAGGTTACCTTCTGTTTAGTAAAAATGATAGTATCTTTGTTCTAGCCAACTCATCACAGGGCGTATATTATGGTATGCAAAGCTTAAGGCAGATTTTTGAATTGAACTCAACCAAAATAAATGATTTTAGCATTGTTGATTGGCCAGATTTGGAATATAGGATTTATTATTCTGTTGGTCACGAAAACTTAACTGATGTCTCTAATCCATTGATTGGTCTAGAATTGCTTAACAAACTTGCAAAATATAAGATGAATGGAGTTCATTTAGGTTCAGGCTCAATGTCTGTTCATATGGATAATATGTTTATCCCATATATTAATTATTCTTTAAGGAATTTTATACGGCCAATACTAGGAACATCAATACCAATAAATATTGAAAATGCAACTGAAGGTTTTTTTGTAATTAATGAGCAATTTACATTTAATGATAGTGATATTGCAGTTGGGGATTATGCTAAAGATGAAATTATTTATAACTTAGATTTTGAAGATGGAGAAATTGGAAATATTCCTGACAATTGGAGTGTTTCAGCAAATTCTCCTGAAAATGGTGAATGGGTGCTATCTGATAATGAGTCTTATTCCGGAGTTCAAAGCATTTTACTTTCTAGAAATTCATCAAGTGCAGGATCAAGGCCAATGATATATCAAACAAATGATATCCTTAATAATTCCTATTATCTTGCCAAATTCAAGGTTAAAACTCAAAATTCATCATGCCCGGGATATCATCAATTCCTTTTATATTATTTTAACGAATCAGGAAATCCTATTTTCTATAGACAAACAAATTATAAACCAATAGACAATGTTTGGAACAATGTTAATGTACATATTTCTAAACATGAGGATGCAATAAAACTAAACTTATGGATTCGCCCTACTGGTGATTGTTTTGGTAAAATATATGTTGATGACATTGAACTTATACGAATGAACTCTAAGTTATCAAATGTATTACTAGATGATGGGCATATATTTAAAGTAACAGATGAATCAGGAACTATTGAATATGTAAGGGATATTGACTATTCTATTGAAAAAACAGGAACTAGCTTAACTGGGAGAAATGATATAAAAACTTTCACAAACAATATAACAATCCGAAGAATTCCTTCTGGAAACATTGAGATAAATCAGAAAGTTTTAGTTTCTTATGATTACATATTCTATCAAGACAAATCCACAAATCACAATATCCATCCTTTTGTAAATCATTACTATGATGGACTACGCGAATATAAACTTGGAATAATTCAAAGTCTGAATGATTTTGGGTATTCTGCATATGATGTTGATATTTTCTTAGGACAAGATGAGATACGTGGCTTTAACATGGATTCTAGGAGTGTCTCTGCAAATAAGGAAAATTATGAAGCCATGGCAATCCATATCAATAAGTTGTATGGAGTTATTCATGATTTATTTCCAAATTCAAGGTTATACCTATGGGCTGATATGATCAACTATTATCACAATGGAGGTCGTGAAGATTACCAAGAGTGGTGGGGTGGAAAAAAAGGAGCAACCTACCCTGCAACATATCTTATCAATAAATCAATTATTCTTATTCCCTGGAACTATGGAAATGATGATAATAGAAAGGTAATGAGGGAATCTGCGAATTTTTTTAATAATGAAGGGATTAAGATTGCAGGAGGACCTGGCGCAAATACTAATAATATTAAGTACTGGTCTGCATTATTAAATTCTGATAATTATTTCTATGGACATTCAATATTTAATGCAGATTATTCTAAAGAGGATGTAATTGATTACTTTGCCAATTACTCGTGGAATACGTACAAAGGCAATATCTCAGATATTAGTTATAATAATGAGTTTGAGATATGTAACGGTCTTGATGATGACAATGACAATTTTATTGATGAAGATTATAACTTAACAAATGATATATTTAATTGCGGCTCCTGTGGAAATATCTGTTATTCCCAAAAAACTTTTGATTCATGTATTAGTGGAGTCTGCCAATTCAATGAGTGCTTTAATGATTATTACGATATAAATAATGACTTAATTGATGGATGTGAGTATTATTGTGTTTTGTCAAATGGGGGAGCAGAGATAACTGATGGACTTGACAACAATTGTAACGGAGAGATTGATGATATCATTCCTTTTCAAAAAGATTTAGTAAGTTGGTGGAAGTTTGATAATGATTATAAAGATTCAAGTGGAAATAATCATTTAGCTGAAAGCTTGGTAAATCTTAGCTCACAAAATATTCCGGGAGTTCAAGGAATAGTTATAGAAGATAATTATTATTGGATTACAGATACTAATAAAATAACTAAGTTATACCATAACTTAACAGAAATTACTGATAATAATGCTCCTTTTGGAAGCACAGGGGTGAGCCATTTAGGAGGAGGAGATTATTATAATGGAAAAATTTATGTTGCAGCTGCTAATTGTTCTGGAGGGTGCGGTGTTGCAAATATAGCATACATAATGGTTTATGATGCAGCTGATTTATCATTATTAGAAACATACAATATTACAACTGAAGGAATTTATGGAGGAGTAATTGGAACAGGAGGGTTAACGATAGATTCTTTAAATAGAAAGATTTATGTAACCCCGAGTAGAAATGTGACTCATTATTTTGTTTTTAATTTAACAAATCCTGAACAGTTATTGGGAACAATTGCATATTCTGGGGGTAGTGACGGAGATCGTACTCCTGGGGGCAGGAGTCCTCAAGATGTTTTATTTAAGGATGATATTTTATATGTCTCAACTAAAGGGATTCTTTATGATTCAGGAAATAATGTATTTACTATGGTTCCTGAAACAGGAGAAATAATCAACACTTATTTTTATAATCAAAATATTATCACCGGACAATATGAGGGTTTTGAATATTGGAATAATAGTTATTATATCCAAACAACTGATTTAAAAATGTGGCCTCTTGTTTCTATATCTAATTTTGATTTAGGTATTTTGGGTCAATCTGCAATGTTTGATGGAACTAATTTTGTTAGTGGGAATCCATTTAGTGCAAATGAATGGACAATGTCAATCTGGGCTAAAGCTAATGTAAATGATCCCTCAAAATCACAAAGTTTAATTGCGAGCTGGGATGGAATAAGTCGTTTAGAAATTGAAGGAAGTTCTACAAATAATAGGTTAGATTTTTTTGTAGATAATGATAATTATGGTTATGTGGATGGGATTGATTGGGATGATTTGGCTTGGCATCATCTTGCTTATACTTGGAATGGGTCTGATTTGTTTTTTTATTTTGAGGGAGTTAAATATGGTATGACTGCAATAGCTAATCCATCTGATTTAACAGTTCAGGGATTATTTATTGGAAAAGATGGAAGGGCTTCTCCAAGATATTATAATGGTTTAATTGATGAGGTCCTGGTTTATGATAGGGCATTAAATGAAAGCGAGGTGCAAGATATTTATGAGGCTCAGAAACCGTCTAACCCACCAACCTACACAACCTTCAACGGCTCAACAACAAACTTCACTAACATTCCTGATATAACCGCCGTACCAAACGCAACCATAGAAAAACAAGGCCTCGGAAAAATCAACTTCTCTAACCAGATATTAAACTTCTCAGGTGCTGATTTAGACGCATATGTTACAATTGAAGATAATCTTATTGGTATTGACTCAACATCTCTTCCAAATTTAAACGCACCAGCAATCCTAACAATAATAGGTCCTTTCAGTAACCCAATTATCACTGAAGATGGAATTCCCTGTTTAAGCGGAACACATTGCAGCATAATTGAAAACACAGGAACCAAAGTAACATTCACAGTTGACCATTTTAGCGAATTTAGTGTTATGTTGGGAGCAAAAGGCTTATTAACTGAAATTTCAGACTGGATAGTAGATTTAGATTTGGGAAGTGGGTATTTAGATATCACAAAGTTGCCAGAAGGAGAAGTAAATCACTCAGTCTATAGAAATACTCTTTTAACAAGAGTATTATTAAAGCAATATGATGTAACCAATGATATAAAATATTTGAATGAGGCCTTAGATTATTGTGATTTTCTTATTACTAAACAACATAATATTACGACATCGCAAGGAAATATTGCAGGATTTTGGACAGATAATACCTTTTTTAATGCAACCGGAGCGATATGCAGGAATAATACACAAGGAAATATACATATTCCTGACGAGTCAACAGCATCTAGTGCTTTAATAGCCTGCTATAAACATTCAAATAATTCTGGACAAAAGGCAAGTTATCTTGAAGCAGTGGAAAAATTTGCTTTGTTTATAATTGAAGGGTCTGAAGATGACCCGCAGGGTTTTGGAAGGGGAGGTGTTGATTCCTGGATAGTAGATCATGCGCAATATGGGGAAGGAATAGGGGTAGGCTATACAACTTGCGGGAGTAATCCAAGAATTGGAAACATTACAGATAGGGTAGCAACTTCAACTACTGCTCAATTTTTGGCAGAATTATATTCAATAACAGGAAAACAAAATTATAAAGAAATAGCAATTAAGTCAACGAATCATATATTAAATTTCTTTGAGACACATAATCATTTTGGTAATGGACCTTGTTGTAGTTTTTTTCACAATAGATCACGATATTTTAATTCAAACTATATTTCAGAAGCACTTATCTACAGTTATAATTATATACCTGAAACAAGACAAAGGATAATTGATGATAGCCCTTTAATTATTAATTATTTTCTTTCTACACTTTGGGACAATGAGGGCATGTTTTGTAAAGGTATTAATTTGACTAGTGATGCATGCCGAAGAACACAGCTTATACCAAAATTTTTAATTTGGTATAATAACCTTAAGGATAATTCAACAATTAATGAAGTAATAGAAAAAAATATCCAATTTACAGTAAAAAACAAAAGCGACATTGAAATTAATAATTTAATAGATCCTACTGCTTTTTCAGGTTTAATGTTATCTGAGTATATTGAACCTACTATAATTTGTGGTAATGATATATGTGAAGGAGATGAAAATACTGGAAATTGTCCTGGGGATTGTGAGATCATACCTGAACATGGGAGATATAGTTCAACTTATGAAAGTGATTGGTCAATACTTCCTACAGGCAAAGAATTAGGTAAGAAGGATTTGTCTGGTATTGTTTTTTCTAATGTAAATGGAGAGTCATACAAACAATCTTATATTACTCAAGATCCAGTCACTATTAGGGATATTGCAGTTAATGTCAGTTGGACAGCTGGACAAAGTGATAAATTTGGTACAACTTTATTTCATATAAGGGGAAGTGATCTTGTTATTATTGATAATGTTTCGATTATACAATCAGACCCTGACTACAGAGCATATCATTCAATATTTATTGAAGATTGTGGTACTGTAATAGTTAAAAATAGTTATTTTTCTGGAACAGTTGATAGTTATCATTTAAGGTTTGAAGGTTGTAAAAAGGTTTTAGTTGATAAAGTTGAAATTGAGGGAGTAAATTACAGCGGGAGTGTTAGAGCTGGTGGTGGAATTTTTATAAATAATGGTCCTAATGTTTATAGTCAAAATCCAAATAATCTTGAGTTTAGTGTTATTCAGAATTCTTATATACATGATTATTTAGATAATGATGGGGAATGGAGGAATCAAGATGCTTTATTAATTGAGTCGCCTGCAGATGGGATTGCTTTTAATAATTATGTTGAAAATTGGTTGGTTGCAGATGCGGCATTTGATATTGGCCATAGAAGAAATGATAGTGTTTATCAAAATCATACTTATAGAATTGAAAGAAATATTTTTAAGGATGCATCTTATGTAAAATCCCCTGGAATAAGTAATGATAATAACTATCTTATGTGGGCTAATAATCTTTATCTGAATACCCATCAGATTTATTATCATCAAGGAGGATGGAAAAGCTATATGGTTCATAATACTTATTATTTTGACGAGAGGATTATAAGGCTTCTTCGTCTTTGGAATATTAATGAATCATTGATGTATTTTATTAATAACTTAGTTTATCAAGTTGACAGTGTTCAAGACCCATATAGTTTTGTTTATCAAAATGATGAAGGGCAAGAACAAAAATATAAATTAATTATTTCTGATTATAATACTTATTTATTTAATGAACCAACTTATTGGCTTTCTGGAGCAAGAGAATTAATAAGTGGATTTCCAAATTGGCAATCAGAAGGGTTTGATATTAATAGTCTATATCAAAATCCTGTTGAATGTTTTGTAAATACATCAAATGGTGATTTTAGATTAATTAGCGATTGTCCAGCAGCTGATTTTTTAGGTTCAGCTGAATTTTTAAATGAACCACATCCTGGATTAAAAGTTACTCAAGATTTTTATGGAAATCAAAGACTCCTTAATCCTACTGTCGGAGCATTTGAATATCAAGGTTTCCTTCAAGAAGGTTTAATTTCTCATTGGAAGTTTGATGAAAAAATAGACATGGGAACATATAACATGACCCCTGATGAAACAGGAGTTAACGATGGAACTTTAATTGATAATGCAAACATAACCAGTGATGCAGAAAGAGGGAATGTTTTAAGTTTAGATGGTAATGGAGATTATGTTAGGGTGGATGACCTTCCTGATGATTCTCTGGACATAAATAGAAATTTAACTATATCTGTATGGTTTAAATCATCTGCAATCACTGGTGCCCCTCAAACAATTATTGCAAAAAACTATGTTTGGAATGAATTTGATATTGAGTTAAGAGATAATAGAATTAGTTTTTATCATGGGAATGGTACTGATTATACTGTAGAACCTTATTATCCGCCAACTTCTTGGCAAAATAATACTTGGTATCATTATGTTGTTGTTAGGGATGCAGATAGTAAAGAAGTTAAACATTATGTTGATGGAGAGTTAAAAGATACTGATACTTATACTATTCCATCTGTAGCCTCTGATTATCCAGTAACAATTGGGGTGAGGGATACTAATCTTGGAAGACCTTTCAACGGAACAATTGATGATGTAATGATGTACAATAGAACATTAAATCAAACAGAGATTCTTGGGATTTATTATAATCAGTATCATGAAATCCCAACAAACATAAGTATAATCGGTAATTTAAGCGCAGTAGGCTATGCTGGACATCCATCTGTATGGGATTATTCCCCTTATATCCAAAATCTTTTGGGAGGAATTATAGGAAGTAGTAATGATTCAACACATATATCCTGGAATGGATTAACCGCAACAATGAATTACTCAACTGTTGGAGAATATACTGTAAATTTAACTTTTACTTCAATATTTGGTCCAACTCTAACAAGAACAGCTAAAATAAAGATTGTTGATAAAGAAGAATGGCAAGAGTTTCCAGTAGCTCTATGGACTGCTCAAGTAAAAGAAGATGCTAGGAATGGAAAGGTTAGTGCTCAAAAAACTATCGATGCAGTAAAAGATCTCGGAGCAAATACTCTTGGATTCATAGCTTCTGGTCAAAGCAGATATAATAATCTCATCGATTTTCTTAACCAAAGTCAGGGAACTAATTTAAGTATATGGGTATCATTATCCCCACATTGTGAAGATTTTTACGGAAGTCCTTGCTACCCTTATAGTGGAGATTATGTCGCTTGGAGTGAACACTTTGCAAACCTCTCTTTACAGTACCCACAATTTAAAGGATGGAGTATAGATGATATGCATCCAAATTCAAACCCTCAATTTACTACACATTATGTTAGAAATTTCCGACAGGCAGGTAAGCGAATTAACCCTAACTTAATATTCATACCTACATTCTATTTCCATTCAGAACTTGATCTATTTGAAGACCCTGTTTGGAAAGATAGTTTAGAACATACCTATATGTGGTACTGGAAGTCCTATACTGGATCTCCTAACTTAACAGAATTACAAGATTATCTTGATGACGCTAATGATAGGATACCTCCTGCATTGTTTGTCACAGGAATATATCCTATGAAAAACGCAGACATACAATATGAGAAAGAATTTACAAAAGAAATGATAAATTTATCAGTACAAAATTCTGATGGACTTATTTTGTATAACGTTCCATTGTGGGCTCATGACATTGATTACTTCCGCAATGCTACTATTTTTCAAGAACCTGAAAATAATGATCCTTCTTTTGATTACTTGCTTAACAATCCTGGCTTTGGCAACTATATTGGATGGTATCAAGCAATAATACAAAATATATCTTTACCTCAAATTATTAATACTGCTAACATTTCATTTGAAGCACGAGATACTACAAACCCAATTAGTATTACAGGATATCACTTCAAACAATTAGTTGTAAATGATGATATACTTTGGGACGTAGATATTGCAGAAGACGGAAGTACTGTCGAAACTATAGTTAGAGATATAAAACCTTACATTTCTGGAGACCAAGCAACAATAAAAATAAGAATATATGATAAAAAATCAGTTAGCTCTTTCCCTGGAAAACTCTATGTAGGGAATATAACTCTTAAAATAAATGGACAAACTATTGAAGACAATTGGACCTTCAAAAGCAGTATTGAAAACATATCCAGATTCACAGAAACGTATAATCTTATAAAAGAACTCCTTAACCCAGCCCCTACTCCTCCAAACACCCCATCATACTCAACCTTCAACGGCTCCACAACAAACTTCACTGATGTTCCAGACATAGAAAATGTCCCAAACGCCACCATAGAAAAACAAGGCCTTGGAAAAATCAACTTCTCAGGCCAGACATTAGACTTTTCAGGTGCTGATTTAGATACCTATGTTACTATTGAGGATAATCTAGTAGGTATTGATTCAGATGCTCTGCCTGAGTTGAATGTTTCTGCAATATTGACAATTGTTGGTTCTTTCAGTAATCCAACAATACTTGAAGATGGAACTCCTTGCTTAAGTGGAACACATTGTGCAATTGTAGATAATACTGGAACAGAGGTTGTATTTACTGTTGATTATTTTAGTGAGTTTAGTGTTATAGGGGGAGTAATAAACGCAATAATCTCAATCGCTACCTTAAAGGATACATACGTAACAGATGAGCCAATAAATCTGACTAATTCACTCACTGAGAATCCAATTTCTACCCAACAGGCCTCTTCATCAAGTTATAACGAAGAGGCTTTAGATACTTATTTTCTGATAGATGAACTAACTGGTGAAGTGTTTAATTATCAAGTGGACATAACAGACAAACCTATTTCAATTCCTGTAGAGTCAGGAAATATACAAAGATCAATTGATTATATAGAAAATAACATTCCTGCATTGAAAAGTCAGGGCAAGCAAAAAGGATATATTGTAAAATTAAAAGAAACTTCCTTACTACAAAAGACAAAACAGCTTGCCAAAACTGCTCAATCAAGCCCTATTGGACAGATTCAGTTATCAGCAAGCACAATTAATGAATTTAATCAATACAAAAACGATTTAGAACAAACCCATGATATATTCAAACAAGAACTAGACAATATCAGAGGCCTAACTCCCCCTAAAGGATTAAGCATATTGCAAGCAAACAGCCCCTCTACAAAGAATGATATGATAATGTCAGAATACAAAAACGCATTTAATGGGTTTGCAATAGATGTAACAGAACAGGAAATTGAAGAAATCAAAAAGCTAAGTATAGTGGATAAGGTGTATGAAAACAGAGAGGTAAAAACCAACTTGAATGAGTCTCTTGCATTAATTAATCTTTATCCTATCTGGCAGCAAAGTGATAGTAATGGCAACGCCTTGCGTGGTGAAGGCATTACAATTGCCATTATTGATACAGGTGTAGACTATACGCACCCTGATTTAGGAGGCTGTACTCAAGCACAGTTCTTAGCTGGAACCTGTGAAAAAGTAATAGGTGGCTATGATTTCATAAACGATGATAATGACCCGATTGATGACGCAGGCCATGGAACCCATGTAGCTGCAACTGCAGCAGGAAAAGGTATTCTTAAGGGTGTTGCCCCAGACGCCAAAATATATGCAATAAAGGTTTTAGATTCTGGAGGTTCGGGTTCTTTTGCTGCAGTGATGGCTGGAATTGAAAAAGCAGTTGATCCAAATGGAGACGGAGATTATTCTGACCATGTAGATGTTATAAGCATGAGTTTAGGTGCTGATTGTAGGGGGTATGATGAAAACTGCGGCCCTGATGATCCAGTGAGTCAAATGATTGATAATGCCACCATAGCAGGTGTTGTTTCAGTTATTTCTGCAGGCAATAGTGGCCCAAGTTCTGAAACAATAGGCTCACCTGGAACAGCAAGAAGCGCAATTACTGTTGGAGCTTCATGCAAACCATCCCAGGTAGGTGAACATCATTATTGTAACGAAGACATAGCAAGATTCAGCTCAAGAGGCCCTATTATCCTGCCAGATGAAACCATAATCAAGCCGGATGTTGTTGCACCTGGTGTTATGATATGTGCTGCACAGTGGGAGGATGCCTGGCTTGATTCCCAATGTCTGGATACAGAGCATACAGCAATTTCAGGAACCTCAATGGCAGCACCGCATGTTTCAGGAGCTGTGGCTATTATCAGGCAGGCACACCCGACCTGGAGCCCGGAAGAAGTAAAAAATGCATTAAAAGCAACAGCAGTTGATTTGGGTTATGATGAAAATATACAGGGAAAAGGCAATATAGATGTTTTTAATGCTGTAGGGCTTAATATTGTTGGTTCAATTGAGCCGTATTTTGTTTCTTTAAAATATATCCCTACTTCAAAATATTTCAATCATCAGGAAACTCTTACTATAATTAATGAAGATAGTATTACAAGGGAGTTTGATTTTTCATCTGAACTAGTTATTCCCGGTGTAACATTACAAATACAGCCAACAGATATATCCTTAGGACCAGGGCAAAGCGCTGAAATAGATCTACAGATACAGGTTGACAATGATGTAATCAAAAGCAGGGAATTTTTATCTCTATCTATGGTTGCCAACACTTCCCAAACAAAGCTAAGGGTGCCTATCTTGATTTACGTTGAGGACAGAATAGAGATTAATCTATCAGAAGTGGATTTCGGAATTTTTTATCCAGATCAGGGTTCTTTTAATAGTGAAATACAATTGAGTATAAAGAATTTAAGAGAAGATGCACCTATTACATTTCAAGTAAATAATACGAGATTTGAGGTTTTTGATAAGAGGGAGGATTTAATGGAAAGAATTGACTTGAATGTTTCATTTGATGTATCGATTACAATACCTGGCAATTCTATGATTAGTTTTCCAGTAACTTTAGATATACCTGTTAATAATATTCCTAATGGATTTTATAAAGGAAAGATAATGTTTAATTCTTCTTTACAACAATACGAAATCCCTGTGGAGTTTGTTAAATATTACACATTAGGAGTACAATACTCACACATACCCTCATGGAGTTACGCACACGCAAATGGAACAGACATTACAGAGAATGGTGATTTTGATGAAAATAATCGTACAGTTTTTTACTTAGAAACAAAAGGACCATACGATGTTTATGCTTTTATAGATGTATATGATGAAGCAATTGATGATTGGAAGCTACACCATATGGTAGAAGAGAACATACCAATTCCAAGCCCTGATATCTCTATTGACGTAAAGGATGCTACCAATACTGTTTATATGAATTTATTTGACAGGAATGGGTACGAGCTGGAAACTAAGTATACATCTAGTTTCTTTGAGTATAAAGATGGTAGTGTAGGAACATCCACATCACGGGGGGGAGTGTCGGAAAAGCTTGCTTATTATAATAATATAAGCGATAACTACAAGATTGGATTTATTGCAGCTGATAAATATAACAGGAATGTATTAGCAGACCAGATATTTGGCATAACAGAATCTTGGGATGTTTCTGAAACTCCTAAAGAGTTTAATGACCTGGAAATGACATTTTACCTGAATAGATACGGCAAGCTTGTGCCAAGCCATTGCCTTATATCAGGTGGGGGCGGAATGTGCAGTACATATTTTGCTAATGAACATGATGAAGGATATACTGAAACATACAGCATGCAATCCCAGGAAAATACAACAAACTTGGGCATAGAATCCAGGGTGCATTCTACAGAAGAGCATTGGTTCTTTGGCGTAACACCTTATTACGAAGGTCCTGTACTTGTAAATATTGAGGGGCAATTTGAAAAGCGATTAATCTTTGATTGGGATAATGACAATACAGAATTAATTCCAGATGGAAAAACCGATATTGGACTAAATCCATTATATTTCTATGCAAAGATTGATTTCTACCCAAGTTCAATTGAATTGAGAAATAGTGACAGAGGATTCATGCCTTGGTTTGTTACCCAATCACTGGATGCTTCTGATATTTTGGATATTGAATATGACCTATACATGAATGGTACGTGGATTGAATCAGGCATAATTGAAGGTGGAGCAATAGGATGGAATCCTCACTCTCATGAAATTGAAATAGACCAACCAGGCAATTATTCATTAATCCTAACTGAGCCATATCCAATAAGAAATAAATCGTATAATGCTGTAGTTAATGCAACTTTTTATGTAAATGACAGCTGGCAGGAAGATACTGAACTTCCATTTATTAAGTTTATCAAGGTCTTCCATAATGGCAAATCAACCAATTCTTTAATTAAAAATGATGTAAATACAATCAAGTTCTCGCTGCTTGATCGAGATAATAATTACATCAATACTCCAGTTAGAAACGTCCATTTATACTACGGAGTTAATGGCAGCTTTAATGAAGCTTCAGTAGAAGAAGAGAATGGAACATTCTCAGGACAGGTAATAATATTTGAAGAAACAGATGCACAAATAAGGGTTGTTGGAACAGATAATTATTCAAATACCTTAGCCTATACTTTCGGAATTCCAGTAATAAGTGGTCGGCCAAGGTCCCAGATAATAAACTTTGGAGAAACAGCATTAAAGGGAGATCTATCATTTGTATTAGAAAAGAATGAATCAGGAGTATGGCAGACAATACAGTCAGTTAATGAGCCAGATCAAACAATCACAAGAGAGTCTCCACTGGGCTTAGGCAACATCTGGAATCCTCAAGGTATTGCGCTTTCTGAGATAGGGGAATACCGAATAAGTTCATTCCTTACTGCTAATGGTTCAATAATAGCAACAAAATACGGCTACTTAAATGACAGCTGGAAATTTGAAGTGATTCCAAGAAAAGCAGAACTTCTATTTGAGCCAGACAAGATTTTTGCATCAAAAACACTAATAGATGTGGGTGAAGCTGTTAATATTTCAGCTACAGTAAAGAATGATGGCAGCCTAATAGCCAATAGCATACTTATATCATTTTACGACTCGAATCCTGAATGGGGCACTAAAATACATGAAGAGGTTATAGCCCAGCTGGATGTAAGCGAATCAAAACTAGTTTCTTTTGAATGGGTGCCTACTAATGATCACTATAATCTCAACGCAGTCATAGATGAACAGAATAATACCGATGAATACGATGAGACAAATAATAATATAGAAATGGATTATGATTTAGAGTTTAATGCGCCAGACGTTAGAGCATATATGGACGAAATTGGAGATAGCGTAATAGGAGAAGAGATGACAATTGAAACAATAGTTTATAGTGAGGGGTTGTTGAATGCCAGTAATGTGAATGCTTCTTTGTATGAATGGGATGAATACTGGGACGAAGAGCAAGAAATAGATGTTCTAAACCTTACACTTATTGGCTCTAAGATTATCAGCTTTATTGAAACTGGTACTTATAATGAAACTAATTTTACATTTACCCCATTAGAAGATAAATATTACTCTTTATGGTTTATTGTTAATACCAGTGGAGATAGCAATCCAGAAAATAATATATATGGTATCGGCTTTAGGGCAAGGACCAATGCGCCGGATGTTGGAGCTCATATAAATTATATTGAAGAGGGTATTGTTGGAGTAGAAAAAATAATTGAAACAAGGGTATATAGTGAAGGGTTATTGAATGCTAGTAATGTAAATGCTTCCTTATATGAATATAATAGTTATTGGGACGAAGAGCAAGAAATAGAGGTTGAGAACCTCATTTTGATTGGCTCTAAGATAATTGGCTTTATTGAGACTAGGACTTATAATGAAACCAATTTTACATTTACTCCTTTAGAAGACAGATGGTATGAATTAATATTTATTGTTAATGCTAGTGGAGATGAATATCCTGATAATGATAGATATTATAGAGACTTTAGAGCAAGAACCTATACGCCTGATGTTGGAGCAGAAATACTCTATATTGAAGATGGTATTGTAGGAGTAGAGAAAACAATTGAAACAATAGTTTATAGTGAAGGTTTACTTAACGCAACTAATGTAAATGCTTCTTTGTATGAATGGGATGATTATTGGGATGAAGAACAAGAAAGATGGGTTGATAATCTTACTTTGATTGGCTCTAAGATAATTGGCTTTATTGAGACTAGGACTTATAATGAAACCAATTTTACGTTTATTCCTCTTGAAGATAAATGGTATGAATTAAGGTTTATTGTTAATGTTAGCGAGGATAGTGAGCCTGGAAATAATATAGGTTATAACGGCTTTAGAGCAAGAAAAGACGGGCCAGATGTTAACATGTGGTTAGAGTTTGAAAATTTCATAGTAAACAGAGAGGATAATATAACTGTAACAGTGAAGAATGAGGGTACTAAGCCTGCTGAGAATATTAACATTACCTTATACCTTGTTGAATATATTGAAGAAGCAGCAGAAAAAGAGGAAGAACCAGAAGAAGCAATGGGTGTGCTGGGAGAAGAAATACCAATACCATCTGAACCTGGAGGACCCACTGAACCGCCCCCACCTGAAGGATCAACATCTGAAAACCTAACCTTAATAGGAACAAAGCTAGTCGGGTATCTTAACCCAAATGAAAAAGTAGATATCAATTTTCCATATATATCAGATACAGTAGGTAGCAAAGTATTCAAAATCATTGCAAATCTTTCTAATGATACTAACCCAGATAATAATTATGAGTATTTTGGCATAGATGTACTGGCTGACCAGCCTGACTTGAACGTGTGGTTCCAGATGAATGATTTTATGTTATATGGAAATGATAATAATATTCAATTTGGTGTCAATAATAATGGAGGACAGAGTGCTTATAATATCGACCTAACGCTGTTAGAGAATGGCACTATTTTGCACAATGAAATAATACCTGAAATTATATCAGATAGAGTATATGACTCTAACTATCTCTGGACTCCTCCAAAAGAAGGTGCCTATAATATTACAATAAAAGCAGAGATTGATGATGATTACGACCTGGAAAATAATGTTTATTCAAGAGATATTATTGTTGCAAGAGCAATTAACACAACAATATCCATAACTAATTCAAGCGGCGAATTTGTAAGCAGGAGCTTCTATATTATGGAAAATGAATACCAGGTTAATTCTCCTACAAGGGTAGAGGTTCCATTAACGAGAATATATGCAGTTATGATCCACTATCTCGATGGAATAGATAATATTATTGGATATGAATTCGTCTCAACCATATTCCCAAACATCACAAACATAACAACACAAGAATATTATAATAAACAGGAAGGAAGTTTAAGATTACCAATAATCTCTGCAGTAGAGACTAATCTTGACTTTGAAGAAATTGGTTATGGCTTTATTTTTGAAGATAGGAGTATATTTGATTATCTCGACTTTAATAATGTAATGCCATATTACTGTACAAACTGGAGCTTTGAAAGCGACGCTTGCCTCCAGGAATGGAATTTGGTTGAAGATGGAGAGGTTGAACACACTGAGCAGAGTTTGTTTTCAGAAGGAGGGGTTGATTTTGCTGAAGCTTTCGCACTTGGAGAGGTTATCGAAGTAACCACCCCTTCAGACGATACAGGAGGCAGCCCAGGCGGAGGCGGTGGTTCTCGCGGAGGCGGTGGTGGCGGAAGTAGATTACCATCCAAAATTAATCTTAACCTCAGGCCAGAATTCAATACAGCTCAAGGATATACAGCAAGACAAACGCAAGGAGATACAGCTACTTTCACAATAGCAGCAGATGAACATCTGATAGAGTTAATAAGTTTAAAAGCAGATTCCATTACTATAAAGGTTGGAGTGATATCAAGGATTTTTAATATTAAAGACCAAGCTGAATTTGATGTTAATAATGATGGTATTAAGGATATTTTTATTAGCTTAAGAGCTATAGTTGGAGGAAGAGCAGAAATTATATATAAGAAACTTGCAGGACCACCCAAAAGAGTGGCTGAAGAAGAAATATCCATTAAAGAATATGAAGAAGTGAAAGAAGAAGTAATAGAAACAGAAAAAGAAGATATAATAAAAGGTTTTGCGATTAGAATGGGGATTATTTTGATATTAGTATTGTTATCAACCACTATATATTACTACAGAAAGAGGATAGGTCTTGAGATAAATAGAATCAAAGTATTGTCCCCAATACCTCGTGCAAAGCCCGAGGCTTCTAAGTATCCCTCTGGGATAAAGGAAATATCCAAGACTTTATTTGATAAGGTAAAGAAACCAACAAAAAAGAAAAAAAGACCAGGTAAGGAAAAGAAAAAACAAAATTTACAATCTAGATTTAATGCTTTGCTTAAGGAAACAAAGAAACTAATACGAAAGAAGGATTTAGATAAGGCCGAAAAGAATTATTTAAAGTTAGAGCCTCTTTACGAAAAAATAAACAAATCTTCATCTCCTGACTCAATAAAGGTCAATGATTATAACAGATTGTCAAAGCTGTATTCAAAACTATCTAAGCTTATGGAAAAAGACCTAAAAAAAGAAAAATAATTCATGCAGAAAGGTAACAAGAAAATTTCATAAATCATAATAAATAGTGAAATTTTCTTTACACGAAAAAATTCCAAAGAATTTTTTGTGTCTCAGAAATGCTTCGCATTTCCGAGAGTTTAGTAAAGTTAAAAACTTAGTTTTTAAACTATTAAAAATCGAAGATTTTTAATCGGATTGAAAATCTTAAGATTTTCAAAACTTTATAAACAATCAAAGATTTAACCTGTTGTAGAAATTCATGATTGACTGCCTTATGTCTGCTTTTTCTTTATCAGTCAATGAGTTATACAGCCCGAATATTTTCTTATAATCTTCTATAGCTTTGTTCGGGTCTTTTCCGATTGATTTCTCGCCTTTTTTCAATAGATGAGCTATTTTCTTCTTTTTTTCTTCTATCTCTTTTTTAAATTGGGGGGTTAATGGATGACTTTCTTCTTCTGTAAATCTGATTATGCCCCTGAATTCCTTAATCAGCTCGGTTAAATTCCCTTTGGATGTGCCTTCCGGACCATAGTTTATTGAGGAGAAGCTTTTTGGAAAACAGGTGATTTTTTTATTTCTTTTCTTGAGTTCTTTTTCCAGTTCCTCAAAAGTGAATTTGTAGTTGATCTTAGCGTAATCTGAAAAAAATCTTTTGATTAATTCAGTCAGCTGTTTATTGGCATCTTCTATGCTTATTGAGGGTAATTTTTTCTCAAGCTCTATTAGTTCTTTATAATAATCTGTTTTTGGTTTTTGTGGTTGTTCTTTGGGTAGAGCTTTTTCTTTAACTGATTCTGGGGTTGTTGGTTTTTCTATGGGTGGTTCTTCTAAAGGGGGCAACTCCTTGGTTAAATCCCCTGGTGAAGGAGGTAATGGTACAATTGGTAATTTTGTATCAGGGTTTGATGATTTATTTTTTATCTTGTCTTTGATAATTATAAATACAAATATGAGCAAAAAAAGGAGAATTATTATTAAAGGTATAAGAACAAGCATTGAAAGTTCTTCACCAAAAAGGGTTAATGCCTCAACTAAAGGTATAGTAAATATAGCAATAACTAATACAAGCGATTTTTTCATACTGTAAGAATAAATTGCATCATATAAAAACTATTATGACTACTTTAAAGTATTTAAATTAATTTATATAGTAGTATTATCTAATTTAGAAGCATGGTAGATAGGAAAATAGAGAATTTAAAGGTGGGGGTTAAAAAATATTCTTCTGTTTTAGATAGAATTAAGAAAGAGCTGGCTAAGGTTGTTGTTGGACAGGAAGATATTATTAATGGTTTATTAAGGGGTTTGCTGGCAAATGGTCATGTATTGGTAGAAGGGGTTCCGGGGGTGGCAAAAACATTAATTGTAAAATCATTGGCAAGAGCAGTTGGATGCAAATACAACAGGATACAGTTTACTGTTGATCTATTGCCAACAGATATTTTAGGAATTACAGCCTATGATGAAAAAAAGGGTTTCTATACTGTGAAAGGCCCTATTTTTGCAAATTTTATATTAACAGATGAGATAAACAGGGCTCCTGCTAAAACTCAGTCTGCTTTAATGGAATCAATGGCAGAAAAGCAGGTTACTATTGGCAAACAGACGTATAAATTAGACGAGCCCTTTTTTGTGATGGCAACTCAAAACCCAATAGAGACTGGCGGCACGTATCCATTACCTGAAGCGCAGATTGACAGATTTTTGTTTAAATTATTAATAGACTATCCCAAGCATGATGAGGAGAAAAAGGTAATAACCCAGAATATACATCTTAAGAAATTTGATGATTATGATATAAAGCCGATTTTAGATCCACAAAAGATAATAGAAATGCAGGAATTTGTGAAGAAGATTTATTTGAAAGATGAAATAAAGGATTATATTGTTAATATAGTAGAAGCGACAAGGAAACCAAAAGAGCATGGCATATCTTTAGGTGAGTATGTGGAGTGGGGGGCTTCCCCAAGAGCTTCTATTAATTTGTTTATAGCGGCAAAGGCAGAAGCATTGCTTAACAACAGTTCTTTTGTTACTCCCCAACATGTTAAGAGTATAGCTTATGATGTTTTGAGGCATAGGATATTGCTTAATTATGAGGGGCAAGCAGAAGGGATAAAGTCAGAGAAAATAATAGATGAGATTCTTTCTAAGGTTCCTGTACCCTGAAAATGCAAAAATTAAAGCTCGATTTGTCTAAAGATATCAAAAGATTAGAAGTTATTACTAAATATCTGGTTAATACAAAGATTATAGGTGATTATAAAAGCGTATTTAAGGGAAGAGGTTTAGAGTTCAAAGGATATAGAGATTACACGCCTGGTGATGATTCAAGCTTAATAGACTGGAAATCAACTAAAAAAGCGAATAAGCTTCTTATTAAGGAATTTGAAGAAGAGCGAGATTTGAATATATTCTTTTTAGTGGATGCCAGTTCAACTATGGCTTGCAGTTCTATCAAAAAATTAAAAAGTGAGTATGCTGCTGAATTTACTGCTTCTCTTGCTTATGCTATGCTGAATGCCGGAGATTCTGTTGGTTTTGCTTTGTTTAGCGACAAGGTAGTAAAGAAACTTCCTCCAGGCAGAACAAGGCACCAGTTCTATGCTTTATTAAAGAATCTGGCGAATCCCCTGTTTTATGGTGGGGAGTATGATTTAGTGCGCGCCCTTAAGTTTGTAATGGGTTTTTTAGACGAGGGTTGTGTGCTGATAATAGTGTCTGATTTTATAGAGTTGAAGGGAGAATGGAGGAAATATTTAGAGGTTGCAAGGAGTAAGTTTGATGTTATAGGTGTGATGATAAAGGATCCTACTGATATTGTTTTACCTGAAGATAACCATCAGATTATGCTTGAAGACCCTATTTCAGGAAAACAACAGCTGGTTGTTCCTGATCAGATTAGGGAGAGATATGAAATATATGCTAAAGAAGAAAAAGCATTAATAAAAAGAACTTTTTTAAAGGCAAACTGTGGTTTTATGGAATTGTTTACTGATAAGCCATTTATAGGGGAGATAATGAAATTTTTTAAGAAAAGGGAAAAAGGCGGAAAATAATGGAAATTGTTTTTAATAATCCTGTTTTTTTATGGTTTCTATTAGCCATACCTGTTTTAGTGGTCATTCATTTTCTAACCTTAAAATACGGCAGAAAGGAAGCTTTAAGATTTTCTAATTTTGAAGCGATTGCCAGGATCACAAAAGAACATGTTTCTTCAAAGGCCTATCCTGGTTTTTTGATGAACAAAAACTTCATTGTGTTGATTATAAAGATAGTAGCTTTATGCTTATTGATATTCGCTGTTGCAGGAACAATACTATTGTATGAAGGCAAAGCCAGTGATTTTGATTTTATTTTGGCAATAGATGCTTCCAGTTCTATGCTTGCAGATGATTTCTCACCTAATAGATTAGAAGCAACTAAGGTTGCTGCTAATCTGTTTATTGATACTTTAGCTCCAAGGTCCAGAGTAGGCATAGTCACTTTTGCCGGAACAAGTTTTATTGAACAAAAACTTACTGAAGATAGTGGGCTATTGAAAGGAACCATAGACAGCATAAAAGTAAGCAAAATTGGGGGGACTGACTTAGCAACAGCGATCATAACATCAACGAATTTGTTGAGTGATGAGGACAAGGGGGGGGTCATAATCCTATTAACAGATGGCCAAAGCAATGTTGGAGCAAGCATTAATGATGGTGTAAATTATGCAAATAAAGAGAATGTTATGGTTCATACAATTGGTGTGGGTACAGAAGAAGGGGGTAGATTTGTTGGTGCTGAGGTTGTATCAAAGCTGGATGAAGATACTTTAGAAAAGATTTCAGGCTTAAGTGGGGGGGAGTATTTCAGGGCAGACAGCAAGGAAGCTTTGGTTAATGCTTACCAAAAGATTTCTGGTTTAAATATCAGGAAGATATCTTTGAACCTTACACCTGGTTTAATGTTAATTGCTTTAATACTGCTAATTCTTGAGTGGGTGCTGATTCATACGAGGTACAGGATAGTTGCTTGAATCTGTCCTATTTTGATTAAGTTCATTTTTCTTTTATATCATTTCCAAAAATGAAAACAAGTTTCCAAAAATAGAAATGTTTATAAATAATGATTGTATTAATTGGAGTATGAGTGGTGTTTTAGAAGGAATAGTTGATAAGAAGATTAATAGTATTCTGGGTGTTTTTATTAAGAATAAGGATGAGTTGTTTCACCTTCAGAAGATTTCTAAGCTGTCTAATGTTCCAATTGCGTCTTCGTTTAGGATAGTTAAAAGGTTAGTTAGATTGGGTTTTGTAGCTGTAATTAAGATAGATAAGTTTAAGGTCTATAGGTTAGGGGATAATAGAAAAACTAAATTGTTGGTTGGTTTGTTGGGAAAATGAACAGAAAATTAATTTTGATTGTTGCGGTTGTGATTTTGGTAGTTATTGGAGTGATGATACGAGATAGGGGGAAGGAGGAAGATATTCCTAAAAAGATAACTTTTGGAGAGGAATGTTTTATTGATGAAGATTGTGGGGGTTCTTTTAAAACCTGCAGAGATGGTATTGATGTTAGCTGTGAAAATGGTTGTGTTTATGGAAAATGCACAAAATGTGTGCCTGTATGCCCTGGGGAGTCTAAATGCGGCAATGAAACTTGTGTGGATTCTATCAGGGTATGTCCGGATGGGAGAACAGTAAGATGTGCAAATTATTGTGAAGAGGGTATAGAAGAATGTACATCATGTACTCCAGAGTGTGGTTTAATAGTCCAAGAGGGGATTAATTATGAATTAAAAGCAGGAAACTTTATTATAGAGGCTATTCCATGCATTGACGCTAATTATACAGAAAGAAAGGGTATAAAGGTAATAAAGAAAAACCTAACAGAAATGGAATTGCCAGATGGCTATTCTATTATAATGGGGCCATTCAGTGCAGATCATGATGGTACAATTAAGATGACATTAAACATTCCTGAAACCTACACTGATGTGAAGGTATTAAGGTGCAGAGGGGATGAGTGCAATTCGGTTGTAACTGAATATGTAACAGAGTTAAGGTGCGGAGGAAAGATTTCTAAAGAGTTTTTACGAAAACGAGATTATTTGGAGCCAAGGTTGATGCCTGTTAATATAACTGAGGTAAGCCTTGATGTTATATCTGGCCAAGAAATAAGGAGTGATAAATATAAAGTAAAGATGGGTGATGATTTTGAGGGTTTGGTGACTTTGGCTATGCCTATGAAGGGAGTGATGGAAGCGAAAAATCCAGGCTTAAAAATAAGTGGAACTCCCCTTGTTATTAAGATTGATGGGAGTATTAAAGGTGAGGTTAGTTCTGTAGTAACAATGCCTTATACAAGTTTGGAGGGATTTGAAGAGGATTCTATTGGGTTATATGTCAAGATAAAGAATGAATGGGATTATATTGGTGGAGATATAGATAAAGAAGAAAAAACAGTAACAGCAACTATAACTGATATTGGCAGATATTTAAATGATGATGATGAAATTGAAACAGCCTTAATGGGTATTCTTTGTGTTTCGTGTTATGGTTCGACTCTTACTAAGATTTACCAGCCAGAGAATGGAGGCAAGATTGCAGTTATATTGGTTCATGGCTTTAATCCTGAGCCAGATACCTATCGGGAGTTTATTGATGATATTAGATTGACTAATCAGCCATTTGATATCTGGACTTTTAACTATCCTTCATCCAACTCAGTAAAGGAAAGTTCAAAGGAATTTATGGGGCTTTTAGAAAATAATAATGCAGATTATGAAAAAATCTATGTGGTTGCCCACTCTTTAGGTGGCCTTATTGCGCAGCAGGCATTATATAATTCATATTTAGAGAATAAAAATTCTTTAGAGAACCAAGAGCCATATAAGTACAGTTATCTGGATAAAGTGAAAAAGGTTGTTTTAGTTGGAGTTTCGAATGAAGGCTCACCAGTTGTAGAGGTTTATGGAAATCTTTTTAAGAATTTAGTAAATAAAGAAAAAGGTGCTTTGTTTAATCCAAAAAGCAGGCTAATAGAGGATTTGGTAAAAGGGATAATAACACCAAGGGTTCCTGGTATTGATTATAAGGTTATTGCTGGCACAAAAACATATGGTTTTAATCTTTTATTCTTTAAATTAACAACAGAAAAATTGGCAGAGCTCTATGAAAAGAATGACGGCCTTATTACAGTCAAGAGTGCACAGCATATAGGGGATAAGTATATTGATAATCAATGTGAAGATTACTGGGAGATGAATTTAACTCATACAGAGCTTATAGATGACCCTATAGCAAGGAAGGTAATAGAGAGGATTATTTCAGAAGATGTTTCTATAGATGACACGGCTATTTTAGGCCATAACAGATATTTTGATTTATCTGTTGAGGGGTCAAGTGAAGATACTTATATAGTAATTGGTAAAAAGGTTAAGGTGGAGCTTTTACCGGATGAGACTGGTTGTGGTTGCGGCAATGGTTTTTGCGGAGAAGGGGAGGATGAAATAAACTGCCCTTCTGATTGTGCAAGGTTTTTATCAAAGAAAAACAGAAGTGGATTTTTTGCTTTGATAGCCGCTATATTGGTTATGTCTTTTATTTATTTTTATTCTATTAACAGGAGAGCTAGTCATCCTCATCTTAAATCTATGGTTAGTCATGTTAAAACACATTATGAGATTGTTCCTGGCAAAGGTTATACGCTTGAGCGGATAAGGGATGCGTTCTTAAGTAAGGGATGGCCGAAAAGGATTGTGAATGATTTGATAAAATTATTGAAAAAAGAGTTTTATCATACTTATCGTAAGCATTTGGAAAAGAGTTATACAAAAAAGGATATCAAGAAAGCGCTTCTAGATTCCGGATGGAGTGATGAGGCAATAGATAAGGTACTTAAAGGAGAAAAGTTAGTTCCTAGTTTTGAGTTGAAAGAAGAGTATAAGCCTAAACTTAAAGGTAAGAGGAAATATTTTGGTCCTAATTAGATAAATTTAAAAATGGTTAAATATTCTTATAGGTGGGCAAGCTAGGCTGGGAGGTCAGCGCTCTCCTGTTACTGTAAACACGCTTTAGACAGAGCTGAAGCCCGAGAGAGGTATTAACTTAGTATATCAGTCTTAATATGGACTATGAGATTCTGTCCTGTAGGATTGATGTCTTAAGGAACCGTGTGAGACCAGGAATGGAGCAGCACTAACTTCTGATATTGATGCTTATAGGGTAGCGGAATTGAGGAAATATTAGGATCAACTGGTATTCTTTGTTTTTATCGATTTCTGGGTGTGCTTGCCTACTTTATTTTCTTGGCTATTAATGCTGCGATTACTGCTATTATTGCACCAATTATTGCAGAAACCAATGGACCTGTTACTAATCCTATGTAGATTCCAATCTTTAGAAAACCTTCAATAGCTGCTGCATCTGCCCCTGATTGTACTATTGCTGCCTGGATAACTTCAGGGACAAGATAGAACATAAAAATACTAAGTATAGCTCCAGCAAAACCAGATATTGCTCCTGCTAAAGCTCCAGACCATGCAGCAATTTTTGCAGTTAGGTTATGATCCTTAATTGCAGTCCATCCGATAAAGCCAAATACTGCAAACATTAAGAGCCAGCTTGCTAAAGATGAAAAGATGGTTAAATATAATGAGAAAGAGATTATGCTAATAATAAAGCCTAAAATACTCCATGCAATCAAAACATAGGTTGGTACCTTAATAATTTTCCAATATTCTACAAATTCTTTGTTTGCAAATTTCATAATATCACCTCATTGTTTATGTATATCTTGAAGCTGCCTTCAAATGCCTACTTCTTAAGTAGAAATATATGTCTAAAGCGATTGTTGCTATAATAAATATAACGGCAATTCCTAAGGGGCTGTTTAGCTCAAATTTAAGGTCTGATGGTGCAACAGCAAACCCAGTTATAGTTGGGTCAGTAATTAGAAGATTTACAAGAAGTATTAATGAAACAATGTTTAATATGAATATGGAGATTCTCATCTATTCGTTAACATAGGTTAACCAATTTTTATACTTTTCGTTTTTTCCATGAACTATATCCATAAATGCGTCTCTTAGCTTAGCTGTTATTGGCCCTGGAGCTTCTTTTCCTATCTTTTTATCATCTAATGATTTAATAGCTGTTACTTCTGCTGCTGTCCCTGTGAATAGGGCTTCATCTGCTTTATAGATGTCTTTTAATGTTAGTGTTTTTTCCTCTACTTTGATTCCCAGGTCTTTTGCCAGCTGCATTATTGAAGCTCTGGTTATTCCTTTTAGGATTGTTCCTAAAGGTGGAGTTATTAATTTTTCATCCTTAACTATGAAAAGATTTTCTCCTGGTCCTTCTGCAACGTTTCCTTTGTAATCTAATAAAAGGGCTTCATCATAACCTGCATTTTTTACTTCGATAGAAGCTAATATTGAATTAGAATAATGACCGCAAATCTTAGCTCCCATATATGTGCTTTTAGGGTGGATTCTACAGTATTTAGATGTTTTAACTTTAACTGCGCCTTCTCCTAAGTATTTCCCCCATGGCCATACTGCTACAGAGCAATTAACAGGAGCTCCTTCTGGGTTTACACCCATCTTGCCATAGCCATAAATGATTAAGGGTCTTAGGTAACCTGATTTTAGCTTGTTTTTCCTAACAGTTTCTTTAACTGCTTCTGTGAATTCTTCTTCTGAAAAGGGAACCTTCATGTTTATTGTACTGGCAGAATAATACAATCTTTCCATATGTTTATCTAATCTGAAAATAGCTGGTCCTTTGTCTGTTTCATAGCATCTTATTCCTTCAAAAACACCATCACCATAATGCAATGTATGTGAAATTAGGTGAATCTTGGCATCTTTCCAAGGTACAAATTTTCCATCCATCCAGATATATTCTGTTGGTTCCATCTTACAGGGTAAGAATTGTATTTTATTTAAATAATTTATGTTAGTATAGTGACAAGAACCATAGAACTAAAGGGATTGTTATTATTGATAGTAGGGTGCTTATCAGGATTACTGAAGCTACCAAATCTGCGTCTCTTTTGTATTTTTGGCATAATATCATTGTTAAAACAGCTGAGGGCATTGCTGCCTGTAAGATTAAGATGTTTTTTACAATCCCAGTTAGAGAAAAGATATTAACAATTGATAATGCCAGTATAAAGCCTACGCCTATCTTGAATAATGAAGCGAGAAGCGCTTTCTTTACGTCTTTTATTTTTATTTTTATTAGCCTGTATCCTAAAACCATTAGAGCTAATGGGATTGTAATTTGTCCGATCATGTCTAATGGTGTTAGAGCTAAATTAGGTAATTTATAATTAATTAAATTAAAGAATAATGCAATAATAACTGCATAGATTAAAGGAACTTTAAAGATTTCCTTAAAACTATTTTTATGGCTTGCTATATAGATACCAAGACTCATTAAGATTATTGTGTCAACTGCACTATAAACAACAGCATATGATAATCCCAGAACTCCAAAAGCAAATAATGCAACTGGAAAACCTAGGTAGCCTGAATTTCCAACCATCATTGGCAATTGGATTCCTTTTTCTTTTATCTTAAATAGCTTTAATATTATTGAGGAGATTAACCATAAAGATAATGCAACAATTAAGGAATATATGAACATTGAAAAGAATCCTGTTATTTTTATTTCACTTTTTTGTATAGAAGATATAATCAAAGCAGGAGCAGTTATGTACATTATGATAAATATAAATGGATCAAGGTTTAGCTTTTTTACTTTAGATAAGAATGCCCCTAATGCTATTATCAAGAAAATGGGTAAAACAACTTGTATGAGATTCATTTTTTATATGGTTAATAACTCGAATCCTGTGTTTTTATCTTTCTTTCTGGATGCATCATTTCCCACTAATTCAAAAATTATTACTTCGCCTATATACCAAATATCAACACCTGCTCTGACACATCCAGTAGTGGTCTTATCTCCTCTGCCGCAGGATGCGTGCATATGAAGTTTTGGCTTCCCTTTGCTATCTGGGAATATTGTTCCAACGGCAGCTATCTCATTCACCCCATCTAACATTTTTACCATGGGCTCTATCTTTTTGGCTCTTCCTTCTTTTGGTCCGACAACTAACTTGCTTCCCTTATCTGCACCACCGATTGCAATAACTGCAGCACGTTTAATCTTCTCTTTTTTAGCAAGTTTTTCAATACAAATATGGAGTATATCTTTATCTTCCAAACGAACAACCAGAATTCTACCAAGATTTGCTTGTGAATATTTCATTGTTTACTTCCCATAACAGTTTTTTCCTATGTATTTTTTTCTAAAGGATTCTAAGAAAGGGGTTGTCTTTCTTTTTGGAGCTTTGACTTTTTTTAGCCTTTCTTTTATTTCTTTATCTGTTAATTTTACGTTTAGTTTTCTTTTTGGGATGTCAATCTCTATTATGTCGCCGTCTTTTATTGCCCCTATTGGGCCACCATTATAGGCTTCCATCTCAACATGCCCTACACATGGGCCTGATGTGCCTCCTGAGAATCTTCCGTCTGTGATTAATGCTACTTTTTTGTAGCCTGCTCCTTTTATTGCATCTGTTGGTGTAAGCATTTCAGGCATACCTGGAGCTCCAGCTGGGCCCATAAAGTTTAATACGATAACGTCTCCTTCTTTGATTTTCTTTTTTTCTATTGCTTTTAATAAATCTGGTTCAGATGTGAATACTTTAGCAGGACCAGAATGCTGCATCATATCCTCTTCTACAGCAGTTTGTTTAATTATTGAAGAATGTGCGATATTCCCTTTCAAAACTGCTATTCCACCTTGTTTAAAGTAAGGATTATCTAGATGCCTTACTATATCATCATCTAATACTTTTGCTTCTTTTGCTATTTGTTTGATAGATTTTCCATTTACTGTTGGTGATTCTTTGAGCATACCCCCTATTCTGTTTAAGACAGCTGGTATTCCGCCTGCTTTATAGAGGTCTGCCATTTCATAGGTTCCTGCAGGGATAAGTTTGCAGATATTGGGAGTTTCTTTTGCTATTTTATCAAATTGAGTTACATCTATATCTATACCTAATTCTCTTGCAATAGCAGGAATATGCAGAACAGCATTTGTTGAGCCGCCCATTGTCATGTCTACCCTAATTCCATTCTCAAATGCATTCTTTGTCATGATTTGAGATGGTTTAATGTCTTTCTTTGCAAGTTCAACTATTCTTTTTCCTGTTTCATAGGCTTGTTTTTTCTTTTCTTTGTGTAAAGCAGGTGTTGTTGCGCATCCTGTTAATGACATCCCTATTGTTTCTGTAAAGCATGCCATTGTGTTTGCTGTGTATAATCCTACGCAAGAGCCTGCTCCGCAGGTCATACAGCCACGAACTCTTGCTTCTGCTTCTTCTTCTGTAATCTTTCCTGATTTTACTTCTCCAGTTAACTCAAATCCCTGAATTGGGTGGCATTTGTTTCCTTGTTTGTCTTTATTGGCAATCATTGGACCGCCAGTTAGGATAATAGCTGGTATGTTTACTCTGCCAGCTGCCATAAGCATTCCAGGAGTTATTTTGTCACAATTAGTTACTCCAACCCATCCATCTAAAGAATGTGATAAGGTCATTAGTTCTACATTGTCTGCTATGTTTTCTCTGCTTGGAAAACTATAACGCATTTCGAAGAACATTCCAATTCCATCGCAAATTGCAGGAACACCCCAAGTAAAAGCTACACCTCCTGCATCACGAATTCCACGCATAACTTCCTTAGTTAATTCATTTAAGTGAATATGACCCGGTACTAAATTAGTGTAAGAGTTAGCTACACCTATCCAAGGCTTACCTATTTCTAAATCTTCTTCTTTTAACCCAGCCGATAACAAAAGTGCCCTATGTGGTAGACCTTCTGGACCTTTTTTTATTCTATCGCTTATCATATAAACCACCTATCTTTTAGGAACATTCCATTCCTTTAAATTATTATTGAAATTGAAAACTTTGATGGGTTTTCTTTCGATTAAATGTACTATGCTATTATTAGATAAGATTCTAATATAATATTTAAGTGTTGTGTCTGAAATAGAGGTATTTTGATTTTTTAATATATTTAGAATATCTTGATAGGAGAAGGTCTGCTTTTGCTTCAATATATCCAGAATCTTTGAAAAAGTTATTAATGAAAGTGTTGTTTTCGGATAAGCTAAATCAAAGGCTTTTTTAGCCTCTTCTAAATTTTTGGCTTTTCCCTGAAAGCCATAAATTAATTCATATAGTCTTAGATATTTTCCTGAATTTTTATCGAAATAATTTAGTAGTTTAGGTTCAAAATTACTAAATTGTAAAGTATATCTCCCCATTTTATCTGATTTGTTGTTGAATGAGATTAATATATTTTCATTTTTGAATATTTCGTATAAATCAAGAATCAGATTTTTGCTTTTAACTTGAATCATTGATTTTCCTCTGGTATCAACAGAACCATCAAAAGTCATAACTCCTAATGCAAATGCTTTTCTGAAATTTAAATTAGAGTTTTTGATGATTTCTGGTTCTTTTACTATATCTGTTTTTTTACCTATGGGAAAATCTAAGAATTTGTTTAAATATCTGCCCATAATTCTGCTTTTGAAATAAATGTTATAAGCATTACTTTTCTTATGTTTTTTTGCTTTTATTTTATAGCTAAAAACTTCTTCTAACCATTTAGTGAATTCTATAACAGCTGATTTATCACTATCAATTAATTGATAGTTATACTGGCCCCATAAGGAACCATCTGCTGCGTGTGCTCCTGCTATTTTACAAAGAGTTAAGTTTAATTCTTTAACTGCTTTGATTGGTTTTGAATCATATCTGGAGATAGATAATGTTTCTATTCTATTTAGTATTTGTTGTTTAACTTCTTGGTTATTTTTAAATTGCTTAGAAAGGGCTTCTAAAAACACCAAAGGAAATCTTTGATTTTTTGACCATATATAATCCAAAATAGTTTGAATTGACAATCTTGGAACTAGTTCTTTTATACTCTTAGCAGTATTATTGGTGCCATTTTTATTAGTTAATTCCTTTATTAAAGAATAAACAAAAGGAGACAAATCTCTTCCAGAGGCCCTAATCCAACTCCACCTTGGATCTTTATCTTCTTCTGGAACATGTAATTTGAATAAATCAAACTTTAAATCCGTATTTTGCATTTTTTGATTATTAATCATTTTCAATCACCTTTCTTTATTGTGGTGAAACTAAGTAAATAATTTTTTATTTAAATGAAAAATTATAATTTGATAGTTGAACTAATTATTAAGGTGATTGGGAATGGTATAAAAATGCAATAGGATTTTTTAATATACTAATTTATATTCTTCAAAAGGTCTAATTATTTTGATTGTTATATATTCCTTATCTTCTAATTTAGAGTGATTATCAAAAAAATCTTTCATTGCTATTTTAAGAGAAGCAACGTGTTTACGTTGTAGTTTTCCGTCAATTTCCATCAAGAAATGATGTTTATCTTCTGGGAAAAATTTTCTATCTTTTGTACTCAATGTTGCAACCCCATACTTAAAACAAGTATCTACCATCTTGATCTTTATTTCTTTTGTTGCATCAATCAATTCTTTAGGCAATTCAAATATTTTCTTCGGTTCAAATTCTATTTCATCTCCTTCTTTCAATCCCAAGAAATCCAATAGTTGCTTTTCTATTGGAATACAATATTTGCCCTCTAACTTTATAATTTCAGATTTTACATTTCTCATTTTCTTTACCTCACATCAGTTTATCTTTGTTTAACAAAAGAAAATCTTAGATATATTTAAATCTTTCGGTTTTTTACTTCTTAGAAGATAGAATACTAGAATAAATCTAATTATTTCACATAGTTCCTTAATGTTCCTATGCCCTTGATTTTGATTTCTATTTTATCTCCTTTTTTCATTGGACCTATTCCTTTTGGGGTTCCTGTTGATATAATGTCTCCTGGGTTAAGAGTCATGACTTTTGAGATGAATGAGACTATTTCTTCAACTTTGAATATAAAGTTTGATGTGTTTGAATCCTGTTTTAATTCGTTGTTTAGAAAGGATTGAATTTTGACATTATTTGGGTCAATATCTTTTACAATTTTAGGACCTACTGCACAGAATGTGTCAAAGGATTTAGCTCTCGTCCATTGTCCATCAAGTTTTTGCAAGTCTCTTGCAGTTATGTCGTTTACGCAGGTGAATCCTTCGATGTGTTTCATTGCTTGACTTTCTTTTATGTCTTTTATTTTATCTTTGATTACCAATGCAAGCTCCCCTTCATAGTCTACTCTTTTAGACATTTTAGGATAGATTATGTTTTCTTCAGGACCAATCAAAGAAGTAAGAGGTTTCATAAATATTATTGGATGATGGGGTGTGTTCATGCCAAGCTCTTTCGCATGGCAGTGATAATTTAGCCCTACACATACTATTTTTGTTGGTTTGTGTTTTAGAAAGGATAGGTTTGGCATTTTATTAAAAGATAAACTAACTAATTTAAAAATTTAACTAAAAAAAGAAAAGAATTATTGCTTTTCAAACAAAGCTCTGATTTTCTTTCCAACAATCTCTATTGGATGATCGCCAAGTGCTTTTCTTTTTGCAAGAAGGTTTGGTTTTCCTGCAGCGTTTTCTGCAAGCCAGTCTTTAGCAAACTCACCAGATTCAATCCTTTTTAGAGATTCTTTCATTTTTTCTTTTACTTCAGGACCAATTATCTTTGGACCGTTGTAGTATTCACCAAATTCTGCAGTATTACTAATAACTGCATTCATTTTCTGGATGCCACCTTCAAAGATTAAGTCAACAATTAACTTTAATTCATGAAGACATTCAAAATATGCCATTTCTGGAGGATATCCTGCTTCTGTTAGTACCTCAAAACCATATTTAATCAAGTCAACAGTTCCTCCGCAAAGAACGTTTTGTTCTCCGAAAAGATCTTCATAAGTTTCCTGCTCAAATGTGCACTCTAAAACTCCTGCTTTTGTGAAATGCATTGCCTTTGCCATAGCTAAAGCGATATCTCTTGCTTTTCCAGAAGCATCTTTTCCAACAGCAATCAATCCAGGAACTCCAAAACCTGTTTTGTATATCTTTAATTCTTCTGTTGCTGGTGCTTTTGGAGCAACCATTATAACATCGACACCAACTGGAGGAATAATCTGCTTGTAAACTATGTTGAATCCATGACTGCATGAAAGGGCTTTGCCTTCTTTCATGTGCTGTTCTATCTGTTCTTTGTAAACAGGACCATGAAATTCGTCTGGAAGAAGCATATGTATAATATCTGCTTTTTCAGCTGCTTCTGAGATTGTCATAACCTCAAATCCATCTTCTTTTGCTTTTGTCCATGAAGGATTAGGTGTACCACCTAAGCTTTCGGTTTCTCCAACTATAACATTAACTCCAGATTCTTTCATCATCTGAGCCTGGGCAGAGCCTTGGCTGCCATATCCGATTATAGCAATTGTTTTGCCATCTAATGCTGCCATATCTGCATCTTTATCGTGTAGTATATTTACCATTTTATCAAACCCCCGTTTGTTTATTTATTTGGAATAATAAAGCATATATAAACTTATTGTAAATTTAATTCTTATTAAATTTACAATCTGGAAGATTAAATAATTCTATAATGTCCAATTTTTCATTTAATCTTCAATAACTCAATTTAGCTACAACAGCATCTCCCATATCTGATGTTTTTGCTTTTCCACCTAAGTCTTTTGTCTTTACTTTTCCTTGTTTTAATACTTTTTCTATAGCTTTAACTACATCTTCTGCTGCTTTAGGCTGCCCTATCTCGTCAAGCATCATTGCTCCTGCCCATATTGTAGCAAGAGGATTAGCAACATTCATCCCTTTGTATTTTGGAGCAGAGCCATGGATAGGCTCAAACATACTTATGCCGTTAGGATTAATATTTCCGCCTGGTGCCAGGCCTAATCCCCCTTGTATCATTGCTCCTAAATCGGTTATGATATCTCCAAACATGTTTGGTGTTATGACTACTTTGAACCATTCTGGATTTTTGACAAACCACATTGTGATTGCATCGACGAACATGTATTCTGGTTTTATTTTAGGATAGTGTTTGCTTATTCTTTCTACGTTTTCTCTCCAAAAGCCATATATATCTGAAAGGACGTTTGCTTTGTCTACAAAATAGGCTGTATCTACTTTTTCTTTTTTTGCAAGTTCAAAGCCGTATTTTATTACACGTTCAGCCCCATTTTTACTCATGACGCCTATCTGGTAAGCGATTTCGTCTGTGTTTTCTATGTCAAGATTGAATTTTACCTTATACAAGTCTCTGATTACTTCTAATTGTTCTTTGTTTTTTCCTGCTTTTGCTCTGCCGCCTATTCCTACATAGAAATCTTCAGTGTTCTCTCTAACAACTGTGAAATCTATGTCTTTAGGGCCTTTGTCTTTTAATGGACATGAAACTCCTTCTAATAGTTTGATAGGTCTTAAATTAACAAACTGATCAAAATAGAATCTTATCTTTAGTAAAATTCCTTTTTCTAATATTCCGGGCTTGCATCTTGGGTCACCTAAAGCTCCTAAGTAGATTGCTTTGCAGGTTTGTTTAATTTCTTTAAGTGTGTCTTCTGTGATTAGTTCTTTTGTTTTAAGGTATTTTTCTGCTCCATTGTCATATTCTGTCCAGTTAATGTTGAAATTATATTTATCACTAACTGCATCTATAACTTTTACTCCTTCCACTATTATTTCCGGGCCTATTCCGTCACCAGGCATTTTGGCTATTTTGTATGATTTCATTTTCTTTTTTTACACAACCTCATTGATTTTTCAACTTCAAGTAAATGTTTATCCAGTTGAGTTATATGCTCATCCAACTTAAGGGTATGTTCATCCATTACCTTCATATGTTGCTCCATCTTCCATAATATTACTAGCTCTACAACTATTAAGATAATTGCTATTGTTAAACCAATGAATTCTATTATCATTTTCTAATATAGTTAAGTAATCCTCCTGCATTTATTATATCTAAAGCAAACTTAGGAAATGGTGTGAATTTAAATGTTTTTTTGTTTGTTTTTATTGTTCCATTTGCTACATCAATCTCTATTTCATCTCCATCTTTGATTTCTTTTGAAGCATTTTTACATTCTATAGCATAAAAACCATTGTTTATTGCATTTCTGAAGAATATTCTTGCAAAACTATCTGCGATTACTGCTTTGATTCCTGCTCCACGCAAAGCCCATATAGCGTGTTCTCTAGATGAACCGCAGCCGAAGTTCTTTTTTGCTACAATGAAGTCTCCTTTTTTTACTTTTTTTACGAAAGAGCTATCTAAGTCTTCCATTGCGTGCTGTGCTAGTTCTTTTTCTTTGTCTGTGTTTAGGTAGCGTGCAGGTATGATTAAATCTGTGTCTATATCATCCCTGTTGTAGACGTGTGCTTTTCCTTTCATTTTACATACTTCCTTGGGTCAACTATTTTTCCTTCTATTGCAGAAGCTGCTACTGTTGCTGGGCTTGCTAAGTAAACAAAGCTTTTTGGATGGCCCATTCTTCCTACAAAGTTTCTGTTTGTTGTAGAGATACATTTCTCTCCTTCTGCTAATACGCCCATATGGCCTCCAAGACATGCTCCGCATGTTGGGGTTGAGACAGTTGCTCCAAATTCCATGAATATATCCAATAATCCTTCTTTGTTTGCCTGTTTCCAGATTTCTGTTGTTGCAGGAACTACAATCATTCTTGTGCCTTTTGCAACTTTGTTTCCTTTCATTATTTCTGCCGCTATTCTTAAATCTTCAATTCTTCCATTAGTACAAGAGCCTAAGTAAGCCTGATCAATCTTTATATTCATCTTTTCTGCTTGTTTTGCTGTTTTTCCATTACTAGGTAAACTAGGAAAAGCAACAATTGACTCTAATTTTGAAACATCATATTTTTTTATTTCTGAGTAAGATGCATCTTTGTCTGACTTTACTATCTGGAATTTCTTTTTAGTTCTAGCTTTAACATAATCAATTGTTTTTTTGTCTGCTTGCATTATTCCTGATTTTGCTCCTGCTTCAATTGCCATGTTTGTTATTGTCATTCTTGCTTCTACTGATAAATCCTTTATAGTTGAACCAGTAAATTCCATTGCTTTGTACAAGGCACCATCTACACCTATGTCTGAGATTATCTTCAGGATTATATCTTTTGAATAAACTCCTTTTGGTAGTTTTCCATTTATTACAAACTTGATCGTTTCTGGAACCTTAAACCATAGCTCTCCTGTAGCTAAGGCTGCTGCTAAATCAGTTGAGCCTACTCCTGTTGAGAAAGCACCTAAAGCACCATGGGTGCATGTGTGTGAATCTCCGCAGATTATAGTTGTTCCTGGCAATACATGGCCTTGCTCTGGCAGTATTGCATGGCAGACTCCATGATAGCCAACTTCATAATAATTCTCTATTTTGTTCTTGTTTACCCAATCTCTAAGCCTTTTGGCCAGTTCTGCTGATTTAATGTCTTTGTTAGGAATGAAATGATCCGGAGTTACAACTATTTTTTTAGGGTCAAATACCTTTTTGATTCCTCTTTTATCTAACATAGTTATAGCAGGAGGTGTGGTGATGTCGTGGCACATAACTACATCTATATCAGCGTTTATTATTTCTCCTGGTTTTACAACCTTTTTACCTGCGTGCTTTGCAAGTATTTTTTCAGTTATTGTTTGTGGCATTTTGACTTCTGGATACAGCAGTTGCGCCTGTTCTTGAAACTTCTTTTACTCCGAACTGTTTCATTAAATCGATAAAGGCGTCTATCTTAGCTGGTGTTCCAATCAGCTCTGCTGTAACGTACTTCTGAGTTATATCGACTATCTTTGTTTTATATATTTTTGTGTATCTTAATACCTCTTCCTTTTGTTTTTTATTTGATATTGAAACTTTAATTAAGCAAAGCTCCCTTATAATTGACTTATCTGCAGGCATTTCTATAACTTTTATTGTATCTATTAGCTTATTTACTTGTTTTTCAACTTGTTCTAATATTGAGTCATCTCCAATCACAGTAATTACCATTTTGCTGATCCCTTTTTTTGTTGTTTTTCCAACTGTAATTGTATCTATGTTAAAGCCTCTTCTTGCAAACATTCCTGCAATCCTTGTCAATACGCCTGGATGGTCTTCAACAAGCATTGCAATTACGTGTCTTTTTTCTTTTGCCATTTTATTCATCCTCGAAAAATTTTGCTGGAGCTACCATGCAGCCGCCGAAAGCATCTTTTACATTGCCCCCTGGGGGAAGCATTGGCAATATATTTGATTCCTCTTCTATCTGAACATCAATAACTGTAGTTACATCATTCTTAACAGCTTGTTTCAAAGCTGAGGCTAATTCTTCTTTTTTCTTAACCCTAATTCCTTTCAATCCATAAGCTTCTGCTACCTTAATGAAATCAGGAGTTGTTCCTAAGTAAACTTCTGAATATCTTTTATCTGAAAATAATTCAAGCCATTGCCTTACCATTCCAAGATAGGAATTGTTCATAATTATAGGAATAACTTTAATTCCTGCTTCTTTTACTGTTCCTAATTCCTGTATGGTCATTTGGAATGAGCCATCTCCATCTATTAAAAAGACATTTACATTAGGCTTAGCTACTTTTGCTCCTATAGCTGCTGGAAATCCAAAACCCATTGTTCCTGCACCTCCTGAGGAGATGAAGGTTTTTGGCTTACTTCTTTTAATGAAATGGCCTGCAAACATCTGGTGCTGACCAACTCCTGTAACAATTATGTCATCTGGTTTTAGTATATTGTTTAAGGCATACATAACTTCCCTTGGGTGGATTCTTTTTGTGGGCTTAACTTTTACACATTTGTCACAGCATGCTTTATATTTCTTGATTGTTTTTGTCCATTTGGTCTTTTCCTTAGGTGCTTTTTTCTTTAATACAGCTATTAATCCTGCAATAACCTGTTTTGCATCTCCAACTATAGGTATATCTACTTTAACGTTTTTTCCTATCTCTGCCGGATCAACATCAGCATGGATAACTTTTGCATTCTCTACATATGTCTTTAGGTTTCCAGTTATTCTATCTGAGAATCTGCAGCCTATTGTAATCAATAAATCAGTATGGACTGTTGCGTAATTTGCAATTTTTCTTCCGTGCATTCCTACTGTCCCTAAGCTTAAAGGGGCGTATTCATCAAATGTTCCTTTAGCCATGAATGTTGTTGTAACCGGAATCTTTGTCAGATTAATTAACTCTGCTAGTTCTTTACAAGCATCTGCAAGTACTACTCCCTGGCCTATTAAAAACAAAGGTCTTTCTGAGTTTAGTATGGCTTCTGCTGCTTTCTCTATTTGAACAGGACTAGGTTTTAAGGTTGGCTGAAAACCAGCTATTGTAACTTCTTTTGGAATTGGTTCTGTAACTTCTCCTACCTGTGTGTCTTTTGGTAAGTCTATGTAAACAGGACCTGGTCTTCCTTCTAATGCAATCTTAAATGACTTCATGATCATAGGGGCCATTTGATTAGGGGTTCTAACCTGAAAGTTATGTTTTGTAATAGGCAAGGTTATGCCCATCATATCTGATTCCTGGAAAGCATCATTTCCGATTAAATTAGTAGGAACTTGCCCTCCAAATGCTATTATTGGTGTAGAGTCCATATAAGCGTCCATTATTCCTGTAACTAGGTTAGTTGCACCTGGTCCTGATGTTGCAATGCAAACTCCTGGTTTTCCGGAGGCTCTTGCATAGCCTTCTGCTGCATGAGCTGCTCCTTGTTCGTGCCTAACTAAGATGTTTTTGATCTTTCCTTTGTAATCTAAGTAAGCGTCGAATAGAGGTATAACTGCTCCACCTGGGAATCCAAATGTTACATCTACTCCCTGTTTGATTAATGTTTCAACAATTACATGTGCTCCGTTCATTTTATTTCCTCCTAGTATTGTGCATGAATCCTTTTCTTTTGTTTTTTTCTTTGAAAATTAAGAGCTTTATTCATTCCTTTTACTAATGCTATTGCAGATGCCATTATGATATCCTCATTAACAGCCTCTGCTTTGAAAATATTTCCATTTTTATCCTGAACCTTTATTGAAACGTCAGCCAAGGCATCTGTTCCTCCTGTAATGGCTTTTAAGTCGTATTCCTTAAGCTTGATTGAGGGATCTATCATTGTTGCAATAGCATGACTTACTGCATCTACCGGACCAACCCCTTTACCTTTGCCTGTTTTGGTTTTTTTGTCTATGCTTAAGGTTATTGTTGCTTCTGGCTGAACCTTGTTTCCGGCTGTAACTTTTACTTCATCAAGCTTTATAATCTCTTCGTCTTTTGATAATCCTCCGGCAATGTCTGTTGCAATAGCAATAATATCTTCACGCATGACTTCTTTTTGTTTGTCTGCTAATCCTTTTACTTTGCCCATAACTTCTTTTATCTGTTCTTTTGTTAACTCATATCCCATTTCTTTTAGTGTTGCTTCAACAGCATGCTTTCCAGAGTGTTTCCCTATTACAATATTAGTTCCAATCCACCCTATATCCTGGGGATTCATTATTTCATATGTTAATTTGCTGCTCAATACACCATGTTGATGTACTCCTGCTTCATGTGCAAATGCATTTCTTCCAACAATTGCCTTGTTTCTCTGTACTGTAAGTCCTGTTAAAGATGAAACTAATTGCGATGTTTTGAAAATCTCTCTTGTGTTTATGTTTGTTGTAATGTCTTTGAAAAAGTCTTTTCTTGTTTTGATATTCATAACTACTTCTTCTAATGAGCAGTTTCCTGCTCTTTCGCCTATTCCATTGATAGTGCACTCTATCTGTATTGCACCATTCTTTATAGCTTCTAGTGAGTTTGCAACCGCTAGACCTAAATCGTTATGGCAATGGATGCTGATTATTACATTATTCTTCTTAATTATATTTCCTAGTTTTTTGAATACATATTTTATTCTATTGCCAAATTCTTGTGGTTCTGCGTAGCCTACTGTGTCTGGGATGTTAATTGTTGTGGCTCCTGCTTCAATTGCTGCTTTTACAACATCACACATATAATCCAAGTCTGTTCTTGCAGCATCTTCTGGGCTGAATTCTACATCTTTGCAAAGGGATTTTGCATGTTTTACTGAATCTGTTGTCATTTTTATGATTTCTTCTTTTGATTTTCTTAGTTTCTTTTCTCTATGAATCTCTGATGTTGCGCAAAAGGTGTGAATTCTGGGCTTTTTTGAGTATTTTACAGCTTCCCATGCCCTGTCAATATCTATCTTTTTGGTTCTTGCTAATCCGCAGATTATTGGGCCTTTAACTTCTTTGGCTATTAACTTAACAGCTTCAAAATCACCCTGAGAGGCTATAGGAAAACCTGCTTCAATCACATCTACGCCTAATTTGGCTATTTGCTTAGCTACTATAAGCTTCTCCTGCATTGTAAGGGAAGCTCCTGGACTTTGTTCTCCGTCCCTTAATGTTGTGTCGAAAATGATTATTTTCTTCATGTTATTCACCTTTTGTTTATTGTTTTATAAATTTTTTGAAAAGTTTCCCTCTTTTGTCTAGATTATTAAATAAAAAGAAAAATTATACGTTGGCCCTCAACTCTTAAGTGTAAGAATTAGGGCAATCATAACACTAGAACTAAAAGCAAAGCTACAAGAAAATTAGAAATTTTCTTTATTTGAGTAAAGTTAAAAACTTTATCAACTAACAAAATCTTACTTGATATTAATATGTTAGCTCTTTTCATACTACTTGGGAATAATGGGCTATATTTAAAGCTTTTGGAAAGTCAGGAGTATAACTTTAAGTGAAATTGAAGTCTAGGCAAAATATTTATAAACAACTAAATTCAGGCTATTTATACCTATTTATAGGTAGGGGGCATGAAATATGACAATAAAAAATCAATTGAACAAACTTAAGGAGAATTGGCTTATTGTAGGCATCGTTGTTGTAGTATTCTTGATGATGTTTGGAAGCAATATATTTGGTAGGGTGGGTAGTTTAAGTAAGAGCGCTAGTTTTGATATGGCAGAATCTGTAAGCTATGCTCCATCGGCTGCACTATCATATAGGGGAGGGGGATATGTCTCTGATGGAGATTTTGCTCCGGAAGTTGAAGAGAGAAAGATTACTAAAACAGGGTCTATGTCAACAGAGGTTGAAAGAGGGGAGTTTTATGAAGCAGAATCCAAGTTAAAATCAATAGTTAAGTCGTCTGATTCTTACTTGTTAAACCAAAATGTCAACAAGGGGGGAACTAACAGGAAATCTTATCATACTGGCAGTTACCAGATTAAAATTGATACTGAGAAATATGATTCTGTGATTGAACAGCTAAAGGACATAGGTGAAGTCCAGTCATTTAATGAGAATGCTGTAGATATTACAGGAACGTATACAAAAACAGAGATAGAGATAGAATCCGAAAAGGCAAAATTAAAAAGGTATGAAAAGCTTTATGAGGAAGCAAAAGATGTGTCTGATAAGCTGAACTTGGTTGACAGGATATTTAACCAGGAAAGAACTATCAAATATATGGAAGATTCACTTAAGAATATGGATAAACGTGTTGAGTACTCCACAATATACCTTTCGATTAATGAAAAGAAATCTGATTACTACAATGTTGTATGGGTTAAGTTTTCAGAACTTGTAAAGAACATTGTAGGGAGCTTTAACAGCCTGATTAAGCTAGTATTTGTACTGCTGCCTTGGGCAATAGCGTTGTGGATAATTATGTTTGTTGTTAAAATCATTAGGAAAAAGAAAAAATAATCTTTTTTCTTTTTTTAAATTTAGGCTATAAAATCGAAGATTTTATATAGGTTAATTTTTAGGGTAGGTTATATGGGAAAAATAGTGTGCGTTGTAATGTTAATTCTATTGGCTAGTCTAGTTAGTGCAGAAAGCATATTTCTTAGCGGTTATATGGAAGAAGGCCAAACAAGGGTATATGAAATAGATGGAGGGATTTATGTGATTAATTTATTATCTGTTTCAGATGTCAGGGAAAAAGCTGTTTTTAGGCTAAATGATGAGATGTCTAAAGGAATAGAACTAAAGGATAGTTATGTGTTTAATGATGGCTCTGAAATTGTTTTAAGGGATTTGCTTATTAATGAGGCTGAGGATGGGAAGGATGAAGCGTATTATTATTTCTATGGCACTGGCAAGGATACCTTGCCTTTGACAAATGTATCTATGTATGCCGTTGAGGACCTATGTAATTTTGATAAACAATGTTTGAATGAAACAAAGGACAATTGCTGTTATGATTGTGGTTGTGGTGAAGATAAGGAATGCCTTAATAATAGGTGCGTTGCAACAGAGGTGGAGGAAGAGGAAGAAGATGTTGAGGAGGTTGAAGCAGAAGATAAGGTTGAGGTGGAGGAAAATAAGGTAGAGGGTAAAAAGGAACTGAGCAAAGGGGAAAAGGAAAAAAAGGCAGCATATGCTATGGTTGGGGTAATAGTGTTTTTTGCTGCGATAATGTTGTGGTTTGTTGTAAAGAAAAAAAGAAGACGAAGAATATTTTAATGTTCTAACATTTTTTCAAATCTTAGGATTCTTTCTCTTAGGCATTCTTTTTTAGGGTTTTTGGTAAAGGATTTATATATTTCCCCTTTAAACTTGCAGTTGAAATTATTAGTGCATAAGTTGATTATTTCTGATATGCCTGTCATATATCTGCATTTATGTTCTTTGGATAAAGAATTCAGGTATTGATTAAAATCTTCCTGTGATTTGGATTTTAGAGAATTGTTTACCTTTAAATGGTTGAAAGCTAATTGTTTGGCTTTTATACGGTCTATATCTGACTGCAGGTTTTGCAATCTGTCACCCCCTATATATTTACTATATATACAGTTATTATATATAAAATCTTCGATTATTTTATTGTTTTCTTGATTATTCTATTATTATAGCAGGTTTAGAAGGAGAAGCGTTCCTTGCCTTTTCCTGTTTGCTTTGCTCTGCTTTCTGTATTTCAACAGTGCAGTTGAATTCTTTTGAAATTAATTCTTTTGTTTCTTCAAGATTTTTGAATTCTATTTCCTGAGTTAGTATTTCCTGCGGGACTTTAGAAGCGTCTTTAAGTAAAGCTGGAATTAATTTAGATATGTCTTTTCCATGCTGTTTTAGGTCATCTTTCATGCATGTAGACATTAATGATTTAATATCGCGAGTTTTTTCAATCTCTTTCTGAAATAATTTCATAAATTTGTATTTCCATTTTGGTGAAATGATTAAAGTAAGCTTATTTGGTTTTTCTACTTTGATTAGTTTTAAAACATTAGATATATCTGCTATTGTTTTATGGATTATGGTTTCTGCTGCTTCTAATTTAGTGTCAATTTTCTTTTTATCAAAAGAAGGCCATTTTTCCAGTGAACAGAAGGGTTTATTTCCTAATTTTTCCCATAATTCTTCGCAAATATGGGGGGCGAAAGGAGCCATCATAAGGGTTAGTTTTTTTGCAGATTCTTCTGAGATAGAATCTTTATTGCTGAACCAGTTTGTGAATTGCATTAGGCTTATGATTGCTTTATTGAATAGTAAATCTTCAAAATATTGAGTAACTTCATTTATTGTTTGATTAAGCTTGGATTCTTCTTTTTGTTCTATTGTTTTTGTTTTTTTCTTTTCTGAAACAAGATGATAGAATTTATTCAGGAATCTGAAGCTCCCTTCAATGCCTTTGTCATCCCATTCCATATCCTTATCAGGGGAAGCTACAAATAATAGGAATAATCTTGCTGTGTCTATCCCGTATTTTTTTGCAATTTCTTCCGGCATTACGACATTGCCTTTGGATTTGCTCATTACAACTCCATTCTTATGGAGCATTCCCTGGTTGAATAATCTTGGAGCGGGTTCATCAATTTTGAGTAAGCCAATATCTCTTAGGAATTTGGTAAAGAATCTAAAGTATATCAGATGCATTGTGGCGTGTTCTTTTCCACCTACATAGGTGTCTATTGGCATCCAATAAGCTGCTTTTTTTGGGTCAAATGGAAGCTTATTGTTTTTAGGATCACAATACCTTAGGAAATACCAACTTGAATCAACAAAGGTGTCCATTGTGTCTGTTTCTCTTGTTGCTTTCCCATTGCATTTAGAGCATTTTGTGTTTAGGAATTCCGTGCAATGCTCTAATGGATTTCCTTTTGTAACTGTGAATTTGTAGTTTTCAGGAAGTTTTACCGGCAAATCTTTTTCTGGTACAGGAACAATACCACATTTATCACAATAAACTATTGGAATTGGGCATCCCCAAAATCTTTGCCTGCTTATTAGCCAATCTCTTAGCTTGAATTGTATGGTTGCTTTTCCACATTTATGTTTTTCAAAGAATTTTGCGAATTCTGGTATTGAATCACGGTTGTTCATTCCGTTAAATTCCTGAGAGTTTACTATTATTCCATCACCCATATAAGACCTTGACATTTTATCGGGGTTTAGTTCGTAATCATGAGGGTTGATGACGACTTTAATAGGAATTTTGTATTTTTTTGCAAATTGGAAGTCTCTTTCATCGTGAGCAGGAACGGCTATTATTGCTCCTGTGCCATATTCGTATAATACGAAATTAGCGATGTAGATTGGGATCTTCTCTTTTGTTACTGGATTTATGGCGTATCTTCCTATGAACATGCCTTCTTTTTCCTTGTTTTCTGCTGTTCTTTCAAACCTGTCTTCTTGAACTACTTTTTGTATGAATTTTTTTGTTTTAGATTCATATTCTGTTCCTTTGACTAATTCTGCAACATCCGGATGTTCAGGAGCATATACTAAAAATGTTATTCCGAAGAATGTGTCTGGTCTCGTTGTAAAGACTTCCAGAACCTTGTCTGATCCGTCTATTGGAAATTTTATGTTTGAGCCCTGGCTTTTTCCTATCCAGTTCTTTTGCATTAATTTAACGTCTTCTGGCCAGTCTTTTAGTTTGTTAATATCTTTTAAAAGTTCATCTGCATAGTTTGTAATCTTAAAGAACCATTGCTCTAAATCCTTAACTTCAACATTGGTAGTTTCATGACGCCAGCATTTGCCATTATGGACTTGCTCATTTGCCAGAACTGTATTGCATTTAGGGCACCAATTAACAACTGATTTCTTTTTGTATGTTAATCCTTTTTCAAACATCTTTAGAAATATCCATTGGTCCCACCGGTAATATTCTGGAGTATGAGAAGCAACCATTCTTGACCAATCATAGCTTAGGCCTAGTTCTTTCTGTTGTCTTATGAAGTTTTTAATTGCTTTTTCTGTGAATTCTTTAGGATGGGATTTTGCTTTAATAGCTGCGTTTTCAGCTGGCAATCCAAAGGAATCATAACCCATCGGGTAGAGAACATTAAAGCCATTCATTCTTTTGTATCTTGTGAATGAGTCACCTATGCAATAATTTCTGGCATGGCCCATGTGAAGTCCACTTCCACTAGGGTATGGATACATTTCTAGAACATAGTATTTTTTCTTTTTTGGGTCTTCTTTTACTTCAAAGATTTTTGAAGATTCCCATTTCTTCTGCCATTTCCTGGCTATTGTATTAAAGTCTGCCATAGCACTAAGAATATAGTGTTAATATTAAAATATTTGGGTTTTGATAAGAATAGAACAATAAATAAAAGAATAAAAAATGTGATTAAACCTTCTTAAACTGTGCAGCAATATCGATTAAATCGACATGGCCCAGGAATAAAGACCTGCAGCAGTATCTCTCTAATCCTAATTCGTCCATTACTTTCTTTTTGTCTTCGCCTTTCTTGACCCTTTCTAAGTAGGTCTCCCATAAATGTCCTACTGGTTTTCCACAACTGAAGCATCTTATTGGTATTATCATTTTCTAATCACCTGTATGATTTTTGTTTTTTTGCTCTTGCGTGACCATGCCTATTTGGTTTTGCAGACTCTTTTCTTCTTACATCAGCAACTAAAAGCTGCCTATCGTATTTTAAATACTTTTCCTTTAATCTTTCACTTTTTGTATATTCTACTAATGCTCTTGCTATTGCTAATCTTGAAGCTTCTGCCTGTGAAGCTATTCCTCCACCAAAAACATTAACATCGATATTAACCTTATTGATTATGTCACCTGCTAATATTACAGGCTCTCTTAGTTTTAACCTATACATCTTTGGCTCGTAAATATCAAGAGGTTTTTTGTTAATTCTAATCTTCCCTGTTCCTTCTTTCAGGGTTGCTCTTGCAACTGCCCTTTTTCTTTTGCCTGATGTTACGATTGGTTTCATGATTTGTCACCTATTGATTTGCATATTTCTTTGACTGTGATGTATTTTACAACAGTTAGCTTGGATATATCTGATTTTTTTATCTGTTCTAATTTTTGGTCTTTAAGCTGCTCTGGAGTTCTGATATAGCATTTTATTCTTTTTAGTGCTTTTTTTCCATTCTCTTTGTTATAAGGAATCATCCCCCTTATTGCCCTTTTGACAAACCTGTCTGGCCTTCTACGAGTAAATGGGCCTCTTGTACTTGAACCCTTGTGTAATTTTTCTTTATGATCTTTAAGGGTTGTTTTTTTATTGCCAGTTACAACTGCATTTTCGCAGTTAATTATTTCTACATTCTCTCCCAGCAATGCCTTTTTAGCTGCAAAACTTGCCAGCCTTCCTAAAATTAAGTTTGTTGCGTCTATTGTTGTCATTTTATTAACCTATGATTCTTATTCTTTTGTCTTTGGGGTTTTCTTTTATTAGTTCGTTTAATGGTATTATTTTTGCCCCTGCTTTTGTAAGTTTTTCTTTTGCGCTATCTGAAAATTGGTAAGCGGAAATGGTTAATTTATGGTCAAGTACTCCAGAGCCTAAAACCTTGCCAGGTACAATTATTGTTTCGTTTTCTTTTGAATAACGATTAATCTTTGATAGATTGACTATTCTCCTTTTTCTGGTTGGCCTTTGTAGATCTGAAGCTATCTTTTTCCAGATGTTTACTTTCTGGTCTACTGAACTCTTCTTCAAATCTTCAATTAAACCCAGTAATAATGGGTTTGTTGGTCCTGTTGGTTTCATTTTTTGAATATAAATGCAAGAGACGAGGTTCGAACTCGCGCAGGCACTAAGCCACAAGGCCCTCAACCTTGCCCGTTTGACCGCTCCGGCACTCTCGCACGGGAATTATGGCATCTCACTTATTGTGAGAGTTTTGCCTGTTTGAGTTTTTCTGAAAATTCGTCTAATTTTTCGTCTAATATCTTTGAGGCTTCAAGTAAGATCTTTTTACAGTCTAACTGACCCCATGATTCTAAATAAAATATGTAATCATTTGAGCCTTTGACAGTTATTGCTTCCTTAGGGCATGAATCAACACAACCATTGCATAAATGACAATCTAACAAATGGTCTTTTGAAACTATTGCTTTATTGTCTTTAATCTCAAGGGTTTTTGTTGGGCATTGCTCTATGCATTTACCGCAACCATCACATTTTTTAATATCGATCTCTATTACTGGCTTGCTCTTGTAATAAACATGGCCAGGTGACCATTTTGCATGCTCTTTTCCTTTTCCCAGTACAGCTGTAGCTTCTATTTCCAGACTTTGGTTCTTTAACAGCTTAACAATTGGTGTTTTTTGGTAAAATGGCTTAATTGCAGCATCTCTTGTATGCATACTTGAAGCATAAACCATTTCCGGCCCCTTGGCTTTTAGTGTCAGCTTTAACTGGCATCTTGCACAGCCTTTTCCCTTGCATTTGCATTCACTTGGCAAGTTATAGGATTTTATATCTGTGGTCAATGGAAGTAAGCCTAATCTGTGTGCAATGATTTCATCGTATAATATCGAAGTATTCTTTCTAAATTCTACATCCTCTATAGCCATCACAGGGACTTCTTCTGATATTGTCCTTCTTATTAAATTTGCAAACGAAGGTGTGGTGTCCATTAAAACAAAAGAAACTTTTTTCTTATCCTTATCCTGTTCTAATAATCTTAGTTCTGTCATACTCTTCTACCTCTTTTACCGCCTTTTTTTCTACACCCATCATGCGGTATAGGTGTTACATCTTCTATTATTCCTATCCTTAAACCCATTCTTGATAAAGCTCTAACTGCTGCCTGAGCTCCTGGTCCTGGGTTTGAAGGACCGTTATGGCCACCGGGGGCCTTTATCTTAACATGTATACCATCAATTCCTTTATCCCTTGCCAGTTCAGCTGCCTTTTTTGCTGCTGTCATAGCTGCTGTTGGCGAAGACTCCAGCCTATCAGTCTTAACAACCTGACCACCAGAGGTCAAAGCTAATGTTTCTGTTCCGGATATATCAGTAATGTGAATTATGGTATTATTATAACTAGAGTAAATATGCGCAACTCCCCACCTTATACTTCTTGGTTTATGATAAGTTCTTGGCCTTTCAGGGGGTTTCTCGTTTGTTGAAGGTGGAGAAGCTTTTGGTTTCTCAACTTCTTTTTCGTTAGGTGTCATTTTTTAGTTTCTTTATTTTCTTTATCTTGCTTTGTTGATTCCTTAGGTTTTTCTTCTGGCTTTTTTTCTTTTGATTCGCTTTGAGACTTCGTCTCTAACCCCTCAGAAATCTTCGATTTCTGAGATTTCTTGGTTTTTTCTTTTGGAGTTTTTTCCTTTTTCTCTTTAGCCTTTTCCCCTTTTTCTTCCTTCTTTGCTTTCTTTTTTTCTGTAGGAGGAATCTGCTCTTTTTCTGAAACTCTTTCCGGATGATCCTGACTGAATAAAGCTGAATTAGAAGCAAAATTGATTAGGGTTTCTTCCTGTCTTGAAACAATATACGAAGGGGAAGTTATTTTTTTATCCCCAATAAGAACATGTTCGTGGGTTATAAACTGCCTTGCCTGCCTTAGGGATTTTGCTAATTTGTTTTTATAAACTAAGGTCTGTAACCTTCTGCTTAGGATGCCATTTAAGGTTATTGTCAAGACATCTTCTAACTTTGCTGTTTCATCTATTAAACCTAATGAAGATACTTTCTTCAATAATTGTGCTCTTTGAATTTCTGATTGAGGTGTATCTAAAGCAATTAAAGTCTTTGCCTGTTTTGCGTATTTTCTCAATAAAGAATTAACTTTCCAGATTTCCTCTTTATTTTTCAGTCCGAACTCTCTTAAAAGCTCTTTTTCTCCTTCTAATCTTTCTTTCTGCCAAGGATGTGTTGGCTTACTATACGTTTTTTTCTTTAATTTAGGGTGTCCCATTTTTTATTCCTAAGGCCTGCCTGTTTTTGCCCCTGCTTTTTTCTTTACGCCCAGATGGACTTTTCCTTTGTTTTCTCTGAAATTGCTTTTTGTTTTTTGGCCTCTGACAGGCTGATTCAATATGTGCCTTACTCCTTTATAGGATTTTATCTTTTTCATCATTTTAATATCATTATCCTTAGTAAAGGTTAAATCTACGGAAATCAGGTGTTTATCTTCGCCTGTTTCAAGATCTTTTCTTCTGTTAAGCATCCAAGAAGGTGTGCCAAATTTTAAAGGATCAGTAATAACGTCATTTATTCTTTTAATCTCGTCTTCATTCATGTCTCCTGTTCTTTTCTGCCTATCTATTTTAGCCAGATGACAAATTAGATTTGAGAACATAAAGCTAACTCCTTTAATCTGCCTTAAAGAAGATATTACATGTTTAGCTCCGTTTAAGTCTGTGTTTGCTATTCTTACAAAATGCTTGAAATCTTTTTGTTCTTTTTGTTCCATTTTGATATTACAGCCTAGAATTCAAAATTCCTACCCTAAAAGCGCTCAGTTGAACTCGGGCTGTTTATAGTTGGGAACTAATGGGTCTTTAAAAAGGTTTCGGGTTTTTCTAACCAAAAACTATTTAAAAGGAATTGGAATCCTAAGAGGTTATGGGAAGAATAAAACTCCAGCTTATTAAGAGAACAACCAGGAAATTAATGGCTATGCATAAGGATGAGTTTAAAGAAGACTTTGAAGAAAATAAGAAATTGGTAGATAGCTTTACAAATAAGCCTAATAAGAAATTAAGGAATAGGGTAGCAGGGCATATAACCAAATTAATGAAGAAAAAAGAAGAAGATTAGTAAAGTTTTAGAAACGAAGTTTCTAAACCGTTTAGGAAAACAAAGTTTTATGAAAATTCGAAGAATTTTCATGATTTAAAAGTTAAAAACTTTTAGTTTTCCAAAAAGTTTATAAGTTTTCTAAGATTTTATGTTTGATATGGTGGCCATAGTTTAGTGGTAGAATACAGGACTGTGGGCTTAATGGCTGAAATCCTGTGGCGCGCGTTCGATTCTCGCTGGCCACCCTCTTATTTTAAGAGTTTTATTGTCTTATGGATTGCATAAGGGAGACTAAATGCAACTACATAGGTTATGCTTATGAGGGTGGGGGAATGGTATGCTACGGATAGTTTCAATGTTTCTGTCAGATGATTTGTAAACGAGGCCATATAGTAGGTATTTATGATGGCCAGTGCTGGAATAAAAATCCGTGCTATTATATGGTGTTTGTTATCTAGGTTTTCTATTTGCCTTATTAACTGATCAAACAATAGCCCGAACATTGCAGCCAGGATAAAAATTATGGAGTAAAGGGGTATTTTTTTGAATGCTAATAAAAAGGGTATTAGGATTATAGATATGACTGCGTTTCCGATTATGGCTACTATCAGAAGAAACCAATAGGTGATAGCATCCAAAAATTTTGCTTTGGAGGATTTTCTTTTTATTGCTTTTTGGATTATGTCGAGTGTTTTTTTTGCCTCTTTTTTACTGAATCCCTTTTTTAATAAATCATGATACTCTATCATTTTTTGGATCTTATTGTTTCCTGAACTAAGAGCAGAAATTCTTTTGTGATATTGTAATATTCTTCCAGTACATCTATGTTGGTTTCTATTTTTTCATTCCCTATCTGGGATATCATTGTAACATGCCTTCTGTATTCCTCTCTTTTTGTGTATGGTGCTCTCGTTAATTTTCTGAATAGCAGATACAAGTCAGTATATTTCTTTATATCGAGGTCTTTGTACGTTTTAACCAATAATTCACATTTGGGGATTGGTGTGGAGGGTATTTCTTTTATTTTCTTCTTTTTTTGTGCATATTTAAGCAAGCTTAGGATGCAACAATCGAATGTGCTTATTAGCCTATCAACCATAGTTCTAACCATGTCTACTGTCCTTGTATATTTCAAACTAACATAAAATAGGTGGTCTACTCTCTTTATTTCTTCCTTTGCATCTTCCAGACATTCTTCCATTTTAGAAGTTCCTTATTGACTTATTGAATATATCTTGGTTTTTATTTATAATATTATTGATATTTTGCACAAATATTTTTGATTTTGAGATATAATCCTTCATTTTTTCTAAAGAGATTGTTTTCATTTTATAATCCTCTGAGCATATAACGAATGAGTCATTTCTTGTAAATTCAACAGGGCTTTTTTTATGCTGCAGGATGATGTCTTTGATTTCCTGAATCATTAAAACCATTTCTTCATCAATGCTGTGTCTTGCTGCGCATTTTTGCTTGAATATGCTGAATTTTGAAACAAAGGTGTCTTGGAATGGTGGAACACGCTTGTAATTTCTTTCATAATGCAATAATGAGCCTATTGAGTTTGTTAAGGCCAGGAAGATGTTTTCCATGACTGCCAGCAGTAATTTTGGGTCTTTAATCATTGGATAGGTCATTGTAAGCATATGGTCTGCTATCTGAATCTTTTTCTTAGCCATATCTCTAAGTTCTTCATACTTCTCCATCATAGTATATAATAACTTAGAAGTTTAAATAATTTATTCTTTTAGTTCCATAATTGCTGCTGCCAGATCCCCAGAATGCTTTTCTATGGTTTCTTTTGCTTTAGCTTCATCTGCTCCTGTCTGTTCCACTACTGTCTTAATATCTTCTTCGTTGATTTCCGGCTCTTTATTTATACTTCTTTCTTCTGCTTCTCCAACAACCTGATAAGTCTCCTGACCCATCATGTTTATCTTTGCTACTTGTGGATTAGCTATTACTATCTCTTTTTCTTTGGTTCTTATGATTACTTCTGTTGCGTCTAAATCCTGCTGTTGGATGCCCATTTTGCGCATCGCTTGTTTCATAGCTCTTGGGTTCATTCCTGGTATCATTTTATATTCCCAATAACCTATTTCCGTAGGCGTAAAGAAGTATCATTATGATCATTACTATAACGCATAGTATAATTATATGGCCTGGTTTGAATTCTATCTTTGACTTGTATTCATCAAAGTATCTTACTAATCCACCCATTCCTGAGGGCATTGTTATTTTGTCTTGTCCCATTTTGGTTTATAATAATAAAAAGCAGGGCTGGAATAAGCCACCTTTTGTCAGATGATGTACATCTGCCTTAGCATTTAACTAAGCGGTCTGGGCGACTTAACGCCTCTGCCTTGCACCGGTCAGGTCTCGCCGTTTCATCCATTCTCTAGAGAGCGTCGGTTGGTTAACTCAGCCATGTCACCATGACCTTCACAACTTTCATCCTCCTCTAAAGGGGTCTCGTTTCTGTGCGGTTGCCGCACATTGCTGCACCTTGCTTACCAAGTGACCATAATAACCCAAAGGGTTACTGGTGGGTGGACTTTCCTCAATTCAAACTCCATTTCTGAAGGAACCGTTAGCTAAGTACCATCCCTGCTTAAGCTATTAGGAGTAAATTGGAGTTTATAAACTTAATGGATTATTTGGAGAATGTAATAACTTTAAAAGGCTGCTTCCCAGACCAAACTTCCCTTTCTTTTTCTGCCTTGAACTTATGTTTTTCGGCTGCTTGTTTTAGTAAATCTGAGTTTTTGGAGATTATTACTACTTTTCCTGCTTTTTTTAGGATGAATTCGGCCTGGTAGAAGAGTTGGCCGTATAGTTTTTCAATATCTTTAGGATTTGTGATTCTTGTCAGGTCTGGTGGATGTGTTACAATCTTATCTATGCTTGCCTTTTCCTGTTTAACGTCTAACCATTCGGTGTCTATTCTTGAGAAACTTATTGTTTTGTTTATTCCTGCTATTTTGGCGTTCTTTTTTGCTGCGTTTAGGTTCGTTATTTTTGGGTCAAAGCAGTTTATAGTAGCTTTCTTGGGTTTTGTTATTTTTTTGTCTATTTCTTTAAAGAATTTTTCGAAGTTTAGTTTTTTGAATGGCTTGAATTTTGAGAAAGCTAATTTTTCCTTGGAATAATAATTAATTGGGAAGTTTGTTGTAAAAAGGGAAGCTTCTATTGGTATTTCACCTGAATGGCAGAATGGATCCAGTAAGATTTCTTTTGGTTTTAGCTCTGCAATTCTTAATAGGGAGTAAGCTATTGTCGACCTTAAAGAAGCTGGATGTGCAAACAGCTTGTATTCTCTTTTATTCAAATCCCTGCCTGAGAAATCTATTCCGAAATAGGCTTTGTTTTGATTGATGAATATTAAGAAGGTAATATCCGGATTGTCTAATTCTACTTTTTGTTTGTATTTTTTGTTCTTTTTGATGTTATCTATGATTAAAGCTCCAATGTTTGCTGAAATTTCTTCTGATGATATAGAATCGTTGTTTATTCTTTTACAGCTTACCCTAAAAGTTGTTGTCTTGTCCAACCATTTGTCAAATTTTATTTTTTTTATTGCTTTGTCTAAGTCTTTTAGTTCGAAATTATCTAATAAAAATAATATTTTATCGACAGATTGTGCTTTGTAGCAGAGTAAACATAAGTCTTCTAATTTTCTGATATTGAAAATGATGCAGCTGTCTTTGATTTCTGCTTTAGAATTAATTAATTCTTTTACTTCTAATGCTGCAATGTCTTCTATGCCTTTTGAACAAACTGCTAACCCCTTCATATAGAAAACTTATTCTTCTTTATTATTTAAATTATCTGTTTCTTTTTTACAAAAGTAATCATTATTATAATGCCCATAGTTAAAAGATACACCCCTATGAGGATATAGTTTTCTGCTCCTATTTTGAGTGGTGCTAACATTTCAATAGTTTCTTTTTCACATAATGTACAAGGACCACCACAATCAACATCAGTTTCATTCTGATTTTGTATGTCATCAAAACAAGTAGGTTGCGTTTCTTCCAAGACTGTAGAAATAATAATTTCATCTTCGACTATTGCCCCTACAATCAAAGGGGGTTCTTTAAAACATCCTTCATGTCCAATATATTTTTCTTTTCTCCAGCAATAATGGTGTTTTAGTTCGTGCAATAATACGCTTTTCTTAAAACCATTCCTTACATTAAGCCGTATTTTGCCTCCTAAAATATAGGCGCCCTCATAACTTAAAGGAATATCAACGATTTCTATTGTATGGATTCCTTCTAAATAAATTTGATCAATAGAAGATATTGCTTTTATTATTTCATCTTTAGGAATTTGTGGTTGAAGGAACTGTAATCTGTAAGCATAGCCAACTTTTCTTGGGAATTTTATAAACATGAATATAATTAAAAATAAAATTAGTAATAATAGAAGAGAAAAAAGAATGATGTCTTTTTTACTCGTTTTTTTGATTTTTTTCATTTATATGCTAAATGGAAGAATATATTAATAAAGTTTGCTATTAAAAATTTAGATTAAATATTACTATTCTTGCTTTGATTCTTCAGAGTTGTCGATAAGGTCTTGTGCTGTTTTTTGCTCGATTTGTTTTTCTGGCTCTGCTTTGTCTTCTATTTGAGGTTCGGGTTCTGATTTATTTTCTATTTCTGGTTTTGGTTCTTCTTGAGTTTCTATCTGTTTTGTTTCAGGCTCTGCCTTGTTTTCAATTTTAGGTTGGGGTTCTTCTTTGCTTTCAATCTCCTTAGGTGGTTCTTTCTCTACTTCTTCAATAATATCCTGAGCAGTTTCTTTATCCCCATTACTATTCTCCTTTGGCTCTGCCTTAACAATCTTAGCGGCAGCTACAACCTTGTCATTATCCCCTAATCTCATTAATCTATTTCCCTGTGTTGCTCTTCCGATTGAAGATATTCCATTGGCAGGTGTTCTTATTGTAATGCCGTGCTTGCTGATGAACATCAAATCATCATTTTCTGTTACAGACTTAATAGCAATGACTTTTCCGTTTCTTTCGGAGCAGATAATGTTTCTTACTCCAATGCCTCCCCTTCTTGTTAAACGATATTCTGAAACCGGGGTTCTTTTTCCATATCCATTTTCAGTTATTGTCAATAAGGTTTTGGTGTCATCAGCAACAACCATCCCTATTATTTTGTCTCCTTCCCTTAAAGTTGCTCCTTTTACGCCTTTTGCTGACCTTCCTGTGGGCCTTACGTCTGATTCTTTAAATCTGACAGCTACTCCGTTTTTTGTGGCTAACATTATTTGTTTTAACCCGTCTGTTCTTACAACCTTGATTAATTCATCGTCCTGTTCCAGGGTTATTGCTATGATGCCACCTTTTCTTGGGTTAGAGTAGGCCATTAGTTCTGTTTTCTTGACAGTTCCTTTTTTGGTTGCCATTATCAGGAAACGGTTTTCCCGGAATTTTCCTACTGGAATAAAGGCAGATATTTTTTCATCTGTTTGCAGCTGCAGTAAATTAACTATTGATTTTCCTAAAGCTTGTCTTGAGGCTTCTGGTACGTTGTAGACCTTTAGCCAATGAATTCTCCCTTTATTTGTGAAAAACAGAATGTATGAATGTGTATTGGCTACGAATATATCCTCTACAAAATCCTGATCTTTTGTTCCTGCTGCTATTATGCCTTTACCGCCTCTTTTCTGCTGCCTGTATGTTTTTAATGGCTGCCTTTTTATGTAGCCAGAATGTGTTATTGTGATGACCATCTTTTCCTGTTTGATTAAGTCTTTCATCTCAAATGTTTCTGCTTCTGCCAGCGTAAGTTCTGTTCTTCTTTCATCCCCATAGTTTTTCTTTAATTCAAGTAATTCGTTTTTGATTATTTCCCTGATTTTTTGTTCAGAAGCAAGTATTGAGTTTAACCCTTCAATCAGCTTTAACAGTTCAGAATGTTCTTTTTTGATTTTTTCCTGCTCCAGAGCAGCTAGTTTCTGCAGTTTCATATCGAGGATTGCTACTGCTTGTTTTTCTGTAATGCTTAGGTTGTTTTGTAATGTTGTTCTTGCTTCCTGAACTGAGTTGCTTTGCTTAATCAGCTTGACTGTGGTATCTATATCCTGCAAAGCGATTAATAATCCTTGCAGAATATGGTCCCTTTCTTTTGCTTTATTTAGGTCGAATTCTGTTCTTTTTCTTACAACTTCTTTTCTATGAGTAATAAAATGTAGAATTATTGGCTTAATGCCTAATAATTTAGGCTCGTTATTTACCAGGGCAACCATCATAATACCAAAAGTATCCTGCAGTCTTGTGTGCTTGTATAATTGGTTTAGAACAACATTTGAGTTAGCGTCTTTTCTTAATTCGATTATAATGGACATTCCTTCCCTGTCTGATTCATCTCTTATATCACTTATACCCCTTATTTTGTTATCGTTTACTAAGTTTGCCATCTGTTTTATCATTTCTGCCTTATTAACCATGTATGGAATTTCTGTTATTACAATTCTGTTTTTTTCTGGCTGGATTTCTGCCTTTGCCCTTACAATTATTCTGCCACGGCCTGTTTTGTAGGCATCCAGTATCCCTTGTCTTCCGCAGATGGTTGCTCCTGTTGGAAAATCAGGACCTTTAATATGCTCTAGTAGCTGGTCTATTTCCAGATCTTGATTATCTATCAAAGCTATTGTTCCATCAACTATCTCACTCATATTATGAGGGGGTATGTTAGTAGCCATGCCTACTGCTATTCCTGAAGAGCCATTTATTAACAGGTTAGGAACTTTAGAAGGCAAAACAGTAGGTTCTTTTAGGCTTTCATCAAAGTTAGGTATGAATTTTACTGTGTTTTTATCTATATCCTGTAGGAGCCCTTCTGATAGTTTTTTTAGGCGTGCTTCAGTATATCTCATAGCTGCTGGCCTATCCCCATCAACTGAACCCATATTGCCCTGACCATCGATTAATGGGTAACGTAATGACCATGATTGGGCCATTCTAACCATGGAATCGTAAACAGCTGTGTCACCATGAGGATGGTATTTACCAAGCACTTCTCCAACGATTCTAGCACTCTTTTTGGAGGGTTTATTATGCAGCATACCCATATCATGCATAGCAAAGAGAATTCTTCGGTGTACGGGCTTTAGGCCATCCCTGACATCAGGCAGAGCCCTACCTACAATGACGGACATAGCATAATCTACATAAGATTGCTTCATCTCTTCTTCTATTTCCCTAGGGATTATTTCTTCCCCTTCCAAATCTATTTTATCAGTCATTTTCGAGAAGTTTATATGCTATTTAGAACGTCTATTTGTTTATAAAGGTTACTATAATATTTTAGGGGTAGAAAGGCTGTAGAGGCTAAATTTAAGGGTTTCAGGTAGTCGAGAAAAGGGGGTTTTTGATTGAATTTTCCCTAGTTTTAAGATAATAGGTATATTTTTAAATACGCCTTTATTCTTAGGTAATTAAGGTGGCTATAAATGAGTGTAAGTGATTCTTTGACTAATGCAGATATGAAATTATATCATTGGAAAGTAGATGGTTCTGATGTAATTATATTAGAGGTTCATAGAGATGATAATTTTTATTGTCATAGAAAAAATGAAGCTAAAGTGCGAAAGCTGCTTTATGAGACTAAAAATCTTGATAAAATTGCGATTCAATATGAAGAACCAACTGAGTATGGGGGTGATGCAAAGGAATTTGCACAGCCAAGAGGTATGTTTAGACCAGATAAGGACAAAAAAGGTTTAGGTGCACATTTATATATCGGTGAGCTAAATGGAACGCTTGAAAAAGTACTAGAATTCTGCAGGCAATTAGGAGTAGAAGATATATCAAAAGGTATACCTAGTCGGTATCGTCCAGTATTACAAAGACATTTGAAAGATCGTCAATTTATATAAGGGCATTATTCTTTTGTAGTCAGATTTTTTCTAATCAAAAAACTCTTACCACAATAAACACAGGCCTTTCTTTTACCAGTTAGAATACAGTCTTTGCTCTGGTATTTCATAGTGTTTTTGCATCTAGGGCATCTTAGGAGGAATATCTTCATTCTTGTTTCTCTTCTTTGGGTTTTACTAGTTCTTTAACTCTTTTATCAACGTCTTTATCTACTTCCAAGGGTGTTTTTTCTTCTTCTTGCTCTTCTTTTTCTTCTCTTTCTTCTTCTTTTACTTCTTCTCTTATTTTATCAACAACATCATCACCCATCTCTTCTGTCATTGGGATTCCTCCTGGTTCTTCTTCTTTTTTAGGAACATCGGTAACTTCTAAATTGCCTACTTTTTCTATATATGGCTTGATTTCTTTAGCTTCTTCCTGCTCTTGCTCTGTTTCTGTTTTTTCATAGACTTCTAACTTTTCTTTGTGGCCCTGCTCATCCACTAAATCTATTTCTGGTTCATTTTCCTTGCTTTTCTTTCCTGCTTCCTTTGCCTTCTTCTTAATTTCTTCTTTCATTTTTTTGATTTCTTCCTCTTTTTCTTTGATTGCTTTTGATATACCTCCAAAATCCGCAAACTTTTCCTTTAGTTTTTCAGGAGGCAAATCGAAATATTCAAAGAATTTAGGAGTTAATTTAATAAGTTTAGTACGGCCAAATTTTTGCCTTATGATATAGCCCATATCTGTTAGTTCCCGCAGATGGTCATAGGCTTTATTGGTTCTTAATTTGATTAAGTCTGACTGTTTAATAGGATATTTGAAAGCGATTATGGCTAATGTTTCCATCAGGGTTTTGCTTAGTTCTGTTTCTGTAACAACCTGGTGCACTACAGAAGCATGTTCTGATTTTACATTTAATTTGAAAGAATTTCCTTCGTCGATTAATATTATAGAAGAGTCTCTTTGCTCGTATTCTTTCTTTAACTCATTAAGTTTTTCCCTGATTTCTTCAGGAGCAGCCTTAGTTAAATTTGCAAGTTCTTCTATTTTCATACTTCTTGCAGAAGAAAAAAGCAGTGCTTCTAATTTGTATTTTAAATTAGACATTAGTTTGATCACCTTTTTTTGTTAAAATAATATTATGCTAATTGATATTTATCTTCTTCTTTTTTAATCTTTCCTTCTTTGGTTAATATTTCCAGATGTTTTTCCAGTTCTTCTTTATTAATACCTGTGAATTTGGATAGCTCTTCTATGGAGTTTTTGTTCATCTTTATCAGTATAGTGAGAATGTTTGATATCATTGTGTTTAGGTTTCTTTTTAAAAAATCCCTTTCTGCCTGTAAAGTTTTGGCGACCATATCCACGTTATGAAGCTTATGCTGCATATCATTAAATATATCTGAAAAATGCCTGTTTTTGATTGTTAATTGTTCTGGTTTTTCTATGTCAATTGATGAAGGCATGAAATCAAAGCAGAATCCTGTCAATGTTGTTATCCCTTTAATAACCATCTCTAACTCAACAAATGTACTGAACATTGTTTTACCTTCTGGCTTGATGTCAGCGTATTTCTCATTTAGAACAGAGATTTCCGGGTCTTCTTTTACCTTCTGGACTAATGTTTTGATTGTTTTTTCAACGTGCTCTTTTGGCTTTCCAAGTACTTCTAGGATTGCCCTGCATCTTATCATGTCTTTCTTTTCTTCGGTCATTTTAAATTTTGGGTAATGGTGGAATGTATAAAAAGATTGCTATTTTTTGGTGCAGTCAACTTCAATGACTTATGACAATGCTGCGCTACGTGCAAGTGTGTTATGCGCTAAAGCGAGCAAGGATTCTCACAAGGCAATGTATCAGTCTAGAACTTCGCTAGGTAGCATTGTCACTTAAGTTGACTATACTCTATTTTTTTATCTCTTCCATGTCAATATTCCAGCATATACAACTAATAATCCAATGAAAAATTTAACTACTAACCCTTTTGCTTTTTCTGATGTAGACAAATAGATTGTTTTTGGCTGTTTTGTTGATTCTAAAATTGCATAATAATCTTCTTTGTCTTTTTCTTTAAGTTCTATCTTTTCTTCTGTTTCTTTTGTTTCTTCTTTTTTCTGAAGAACCTTAATTGCCTGAGTAATTTCTTTTTCTGTTTTTTGGTCGTCTCTTTTTACCTTAATTTTTATTTTATAATCTCCTGGCTCTGCCTGGGTTACTACATTTTTTAATTCGAATTCTTTAGTCTGTCCTGCTTTAACAAGGACGCTTTTCTTATTTGCTTCTCTTTCTCCGCTGTAGGATTTTGAACCTCTGTAGACGTAACTGTAGATGTCAACAATATGGTCATTACCATCATTGTTTGTTAATTCTATTTTTACTGTAAAGTCTTTATTAAGCTCAACTGTTTTAGGTGATTCTACTAGTTGGTTTGTTAATGTTCCTTTTCTTGGTTTTCTCTCGACATAGATTTTATCGCAGTTATTCATATTAATTCCATCTACTCTTAGTTTGAATGAGTCTTCTTCTTTGGAGTAAGATGTCCAGCCTATTTTTACATAATAATCATCATTAGCGTATTTTTCATTGCAATTTGATTTGATTGGTATAGGTAATGTCAGGGTGTAGTCGGTATATTTGTTATGAAGCATTGCTTTTGTTATTTTTGTAATGCGGTCTTCATCATTTTCTATGTATAATTTTATGCTGCTTTTAGTTGTATCTCCCTTGTAAACATGAAAATTGACCTTAATAATATCTCCAAACTCTGTTTCATTGTCAGAGCCTAAATCTGAAATACTCCCTATTTCGAAATGGGAATCTTTAACATCATTGTAATTAACATTCTCTTCATTTGGTGTTGGTTTTGTATGCTGCCATCCAACTCCTTCGACATAAGCGTATGAATTCCCTTCAGCAGCATCACTATAACTAACACTATCGATTACAGCGCCTTGGTAGGATAAGACAACCTGATCTAATCCATTATTATTTAATTCTAACCTGCCATTACCATTTCTATAAATAACCAAAAGACCACCAGGATCAATAATAGTATTATCCGCAACATTTACTTCTGTAATCTCCAACCCATTTCCAAAATCATCGTTCAGAATTAATCCTTTAACATCGATAGACTCATTTCCTGAATTGTATAATTCAACCCATTCTCCACCCGGCATTGGAGCATCATCATATCCAGCAGGATTCGGCAAGAATTCGTTTATTCTTAACATATCATAACTTATATTCTCATTTTGTGGCTCGGGCAGCTGCAAACCGACAGCTATCAGCCTTGAGAAATAATTATTTGACAAGTCAGAATCATCACAGCTCAAATGAGTTATATTATACTCCAGCAAATAAACTTCATTTCCCTCTAAGTTAGGATTATAGGTTGTTGTTCTTTTTAATGTAACAGTGGTGTTGGTCCATGGATGATATTCTTTAATAATTTGCCCATTCACTTTTTTCACATAACCAGTTACACTCAAATTTACTTTACTTCCTTCTAATCTATAAACCTCTACCCCCCATTCCACTTCACTACTATCTTCAAAAAAACTTTTATCGGAATTGATTTTTATCTGCCAATCACAAGCATTATTTTCAATAACTTCTTCACTAACGCTCCCCTTGCCCCCTGGAGTTGGTTCATCTTCTATCCAACTACTTCCTATTCTATTCCAGCTTAGATCCTCTGTTGTACTTGTGTAAGCAAAACTATCAATCAGATTCATGTTATTATCATACAAATAAACTGTCTCTTCGCCATCATTCAATCCAGCTCCAATGGACTTGTCTTCCGTATATAATCTAACACAATCCAAAACATTAAAATTATTATAAACTCTGGTAGTTCCAGCAGTTATCAAAGCATATTCTCCAGCTTCAATTATTGTTCCACCACCCCCATAATACCCCCCAATAAGGCTATCATTCTGCACTTTATCTCCAATTTTCCATCCACTTACATTTATTTTGTTGCTCCCATTATTATATAGCTCAATATATTCATTCAGTTTTTCATCAGATTGTATAATACCCGGAGGATTTGCCATTATTTCATTAATAATCAAATTGGCTGAAGCATAGCTTATTGTTACAAATAGAAATAATAAGTATAAAAGTAATTTTCTGATTTTAACCCCCAATATCAAAATTTAATAGATATATTATTTAATCCGCTAATCCAACTCAATATCTTTGGTAATTGCTACAACATCTCTTTCGATTGAAGTTAAACGATCAATCAGTAATAGCCTTACTGTCTGTTCTTGTCCATTAAAATATATTCTAACCCGGTCTTGCCTTTTGACATAATCATTTGGGTTTACAACAATCTCAGGAATCAAGACTTTATTGGCTACTGATTTTTTAACATTTAATGTCCATTCGTCATAAACCTTAACCTCTATTTTTGGAACTATTGGGAATTCTCCTTGGTTAATTATAGTGTAATCTACCCTTGTAACAAAGCCGGAATCTTCGTCATCTTCTTCAAATTCTACATTGTCTATAACTAATGTAACTCCTTCAACTGTTCCGCTATGCTCTATAGAGACGTTTGGTAAAATATCTATACATTCATCTAAATCATTAACTAACTCGCCACTTGGGCATTTATAATAAATAATGTTTTTGATTTCGACCTTTGTTTTTATAGGGCATAGATTGCAATCTGTTTCGCAGTCTTCCTGCTCACAGACACATTCCAGGCATTCCTGTTCAAGAATGACGTTTCCTGTTGGTGTATCAAGTGCTCCATCTGGCTGGATGGACTGGAAGCCAATTATGGACAAAGCTATGATTATGATCAGTAATAGAATATTCATAGGTATCTTTGTAAGCAGTACAACCTTGCTTATTTTAAAAAATTTTTTAGTTATTTCTAGAAATTTACTTTTTTTAACTGGTTCTGCAAATGGGTCTGGCATATTTGAGGTAATGAATTAACTAGTATATAAAATTAATTGAAATTTTCTAAAAATTTCAATGAAATTAACTGTAAATTTTTATCTAAATTTCCAGTGAATTTATTTGAAAATCCCATCAATTTTTTCATTGCAGGATGGGCATGAATTTTTCTTAATATTGTTTTTATTAACCTGAAATTGGCCTCTTTCGATTAATAGTTTGTTGCATCTAGGGCAGTATGTGCTGCCTGAATCCGGCAATGGTGTGTTGCCGAGATAAACATATTTTAAGCCTTGCCTTACAGCAATTTCTTTTGCTTTCAATAATGTTTCAGCTGGTGTTCTTGGAGCATTCAACATTTTATGGGTGGGATAGAATGCAGAGAAATGTAATGGAACTTTAATTCCCACATTTTCTTTTACCCATTTGACTAAAGATTCTATCTGCTGTTTTTTATCGTTGTGGCCAGAGATTATTAAATTAGTTATTTCAATCCATGTCCCTATTTTTTGAATCTCTTTGATTGCTTTTAAAACTGGTTTTAATCTTACTCCACAGATCTTTTTGTAAAAATCTTCATCCATTGATTTAAGATCTATGTTTGCGGCATCTATGAAGGGGTATAGTTCTTCTAAGGGTTCCTGATTAATGTAGCCGTTGGTCACCATTATGTTTTTGATTCCCTTTTTTCTTGCAAGTTTTGCTGTTTCTATAACATATTCATAGAAGATTGTTGGTTCATTGTAGGTATAAGAGATGCTTTTGCAGTTGTTTTTTATTGCTGTTTCCACTATTTCTTTTGGCTGGATTTCAGTACCTGCAAATTTGTCTGCTTGAGTTTGAGATATGTCATAATTTTGACAGTGCAAGCAATGAAGGTTACAGCCTAATGTTCCTATTGATAAAGAAGATGAACTCGGCAGAAAATGGTATAATGGCTTTTTTTCAATTGGATCTATGGAGACTGTTACAGCTCTTGCGTATACTAGAGAATAAAGTCTTCCATTGATGTTTTTTCTTGCTTTGCAGTTTCCAAAGTTATCTGGTTTAATTACGCAGTTCCAAGGACATAGTACACAATGCACTATTTTGTCTTTTAGTTTGCTGTAATAAAGTGCTTCTTTCATAATAAGAGCTAGAGGGGAGAATTATTAATAAATGTTACTATTTAAAAATGCTACACAAAGCTTTAATAATTATATCTTTATTTTTAGGTTGGGTGGATTAGAGTTAAGAATATGTGGTAGACTATGGCTTTTTTGAATCTTAGGAAGAAAGGGAAAGAATTACCAAGTGATATAGATTTGGACATGCCTCCAGAGCCGCCTGAGATGCTGAAAGAAGAGATTTCTACAGAAGGGCCTATTGATGAAGAGCTTATGCCTCTAAAAAGAGGTAAGCCTGCTAAGAAAGAGGGATTGCCGGAGCTTCCCCCCTTACCTAAAATAGAAGGAGGGCCTGAAAGCAAAGATTTTTTTACTGCGCCTTTTAAAGAATCAGCGGAATTGTCTCCCTTAGAAGAAGAGGATTTAGAGCTGCCGCCTCCACCTGCTGCTTTAGAAATTAAAAAAGAAAAGAAAGGATTATTTTCATTTATCAAACTAAAGAAACCTGCTGAAAAATTACCTCTTCCTGAGATAGGTGAAGAGATTCCGGAAATGCCGCCTTTGCCTGAAGAAGGAGAAGAGTTTCCTGAAATTCCCCCATTACCTAAAGAAGAAATGCCGCCTTTGCCTGAAGCTGGAAAGGAGTTTCCTGAAATCCCACCATTATCTGAAGAAAGAGCACCTGTTGCTCCACCACTGGAAATATCTGCTCCGTTGCCAGCAGAGCCTTTAAAGCCAGAGGTAGAAGAACCAATTCCTGAGATTAAAAAGGTCCCAATTAAAGATAAAAAGTTTGTCACAATTAATGATTTCAAACAGATTCAAAGTGATATTAGTGGTGCGAAGGGTGTTTTAAAAGGTATTGATGGTTTTTTTGTTAAATTAGAAGAGGTTAAAAGTGTTGGAGATAAAGGATATAAGGAATTATACAATAATTTACAGGATATTCAAAAGAAGATTATGTTTGTCGATAAGACTTTGTTTAAAGAAATAGGGTGATAAAAAATGGTAGAAGCTCAGGTTTTTGTAAAAATAGATGAATATAAGGATGTTTTAAGGACTGTTGGTTTGATAAAAAGTAAATTAAATGAAGCAAAAAGCACACTTGCTAAGGTAAAGGAGCTAAAGATTCAGGAAGATTCTGAATTAAGTGGATGGGAAAGTAAATTAAGCGATATAGAAGGCAAGATAGAAGGTATAGATAATATATTATTTGAACCGTCTGTGTAAAATGGCAAAAGAAGAAAGTCCGTTGTTTGTTGGAATAACAAATGGGGATGAACTAAGGAGAAGTATGCTTGAATGCTCTAAAGGTATTTTGGAGTCTCTCAAGGAGCATGAAGGGTTTAAAAGTTTAAGGGAAGAGAAGTTGAAGATGATTCATAAGCTTAGGGGTGATGTTAAGGAATTATCAAAATTAATTAGTTCACTTAAAACATACTTGCCTATAGTCCAAGGTGTAGGGATTAAAAGGCCAGAGATCAGAAATGTTGAAATGCCTAAGATGGTTAAGGTTGAGATGCCAAAGAAGAAGACAGAAATTGAAAGGCTGGAAGAAGAACTGAGTGAGATAGAAAGTAAGCTGGGTAGTTTGAGTTAGGATTTCTATGGAGAGATTATAGTAATCTTCTAGTAGTAAATATAGGAAGGTTTATAAAAGCATCCTTATTTGATGGGTGTATGGATCAAGTTAAAATAATTAGTTCCGGAGAATTTGAATCACAATCTGAACTTGAGGGAAAAATAAACTATTTTTTATCTGAACACTCTGGCTCAACATTAGCAGGGGTTTGCCCCACTAATAGGGATAATGGTGAAGGGTATGATGCGATTATTAAATTTCCAGTTAGTGAAAATATTAGGGAATTTGCTGATTTTATTTCATCTATTGGTGGGTCTAAAAGAACTAATATAGCTACAATATTATATGAAAACATGGGAAAAGTGGTACCTTACAGTAGTCTTGGGGGTGATGTAGTGCAGGAGGATGATAAAAAAACAAAAAAACAAAACAAATTAAGGATGATTCTTGCGGTTTTGAAACCAATAATGGAAAAAAAAGGTTATCTAATGACCAGTATATCTGGCAAAGGTTATAGATTAGAGAAAATAATCGATTTTGATTCTGTTAATCCAGATCAAGTAATTCTTCAATCTGAACGTCAAAAAAAACTTTTCCAAGCTTTATATGGTGCAAAAGGTGAAGTAGTTTCTTATGAAGTGCTATATAATGGTGTGGTAAAAGGGAATAGTGATATTAGAAATAATGAAACATATATACGACCCGTCATTAGGGCAATTACTAGTCTAAGGGAGAAAATTTCGGAAACTAATTTTCGGATAGTATGTAAACCAAAACAAGGTTATAGATTAGTAGTGGTTGATACTTACCAAAAATCTGGAGCTAATTAATTTTTTATAAGACTCCCTATCATTATCTTAGACAAGATTTTTATATGATTGATTATTTCTATGTTTTAATTGTGACACTCTGTTCATGCGAGGATGCCGGAGTGGCCAAACGGGATAGCGTTTGGTAATTAGGTACTAAACATCCAAACTCAAGTTATTGAGTGATGAGGTCTCCACAAGAGATCGATGATATACTCTATGGGCCATCTATTAGCTTAGTGCTTACGGGGGTTCGAATCCTCCTCCTCGCATTTTTATTTCTAATAAAACATTGATAAAATAATGGTTTGTTTGAGGGTGGGTGTTAGATGAACAGACTACTATGAATTGGAGCTAGGGAATTGTTTGAAAATGCCCTCTTCTAGGATGAAGTCCAATAAATAAAAAGAATTAATGAGCAAAAACAAAACTATCCTTCATTTGGTTCCCACCCTTCAGGATGCCATATTACTTTCCTTGTTCTAGCTTCTTCATCTGATTGGGCATCGTGACTTCTAAAAAATACAGGAACATTATGATTAAAGGCTATTTTTATAGCTTTTGCCAATGCGTCTGATCGAAGATGTAAATCTTGAAGTATCTTTTCATTAGATTCATATCTTCCATTTCCACGATATCCCTTTCTTAAAAAGCCAGAATAGTCCATGTCATGGGGGAGGCCTTCACTAACCGAGGATCCTCTCGATGCAATTACATCTAAACAATCACTTACACATCCATCTTTTTTATCTACATTTGGCATTTGAATAGATGTTCCAACATAGTCAACCATATTTATTGTAACTAAGTAGTAGTATATAAACTTTTCGTTTTTTTGTTTTTGCCCCTATCCATTATTTAGCTCCGATTTCTGATTGTATTTAACACTTATCGCCAACATTAAACGAATAAACTAGAAATTAGCCTTTAGATTTTATCATGAACAAATCTTAGATATGTTCATTATTTAGGAATATCCTCAAATTTCATTAAACAAACAGTTTAGAAAAATAAATTTTTCTAATCCTTTACTTTTTTACTTAGTAAAAACTAAAGTTTATATACTACTCCCCTAATTTTCTTCTTAAGATGATTGAAATATGCGCTGTTGGCGGTTATGATGAGATTGGAAAGAACATGACTGCCGTTAAGGTTGGAGATGAGGTTGTGATTATAGATATGGGGCTTCATCTTGAAAGTTATATCAGATATACAGAAGAGGAAGGGGATATTGTTGAGATAAGCGCTAATGAACTTTCTAAGATTGGTGCTATCCCTAATGATAATGTAATTAAAGACTGGAGAAGCAAGGTTAAGGCCATTATACCGACGCATGCGCATCTTGACCATGTTGGTGCTTTGACGTTTCTGTCCAATAAGTATAGCGCTCCTATTCTTTGCACACCATTTACAGCAGAAGTTATTAAAGCTATAAGCAGGGACGAAAAGATAAAACTAAAGAATGAAATAAAAGTACTAAATGTAAATTCAATATATTATATTTCTGACAAGATAAAGATAGAGTTCATTAATATGACTCATAGCACCCCACAGACTGTAATGGTTGCGGTGCATACACCAGAAGGTATTTTGCTTTATGCTAATGATTTCAAGTTTGATAATCATCCTACTTTAGGGAAAAAGCCAAATTATAACAAATTGGAGGAGCTTGGCAAGAAAGGGGTAAAAGTTCTAATATGTGATTGCACACGAGCGATGCGGCCAATAAAAACTCCTTCTGAATTAGTAGCAAGAGAGATGCTAAGGGATGTTATGTTAGGTGTTAATTCTAAGGGTAAGACTGTTATTGTTACAACTTTTGCTTCTCATCTGGCAAGACTAAAATCAATCATAGAGTTTGGAAAAAAGATGAATAGGAAGGTAATATTCTTAGGAAGAAGCTTAGCTAAATATACAGAGGCAGGAGAAAAAGCAGGCATAGTTAAGTTTTCAAAAGAAGTAGAGATAGTTAAATTTGGAAAGCAGATAAAAAGAAGAATAAAGCAGCTTGAGAAAACTGGAAAAGACAAATGTTTATTAGTTGTTACAGGGCATCAGGGTGAGCCAAAGTCAACCTTAAGCAAGATTGTGAATGGAACAATACCATTTAAGTTCAATTCAGAAGACCATGTTATATTTTCATGTACTGTTATTCCGAGTGATATCAATATAAAGAACAGGGCTGAGTTGGAGAAAAGATTAAGAGCGCATGGTGTAAGGATATTCAGGGATATTCATGCTTCAGGGCATGCTTCAAGAGAAGATTTAAGGGATTTAATAAATTTAGTTAAACCTAAGCACATAATCCCTGCTCATGGTGAAAAAGAAATGAAAGATGCCTTGGTTGATTTAGCTATAGAGAAAGGGTATAAGAAAGGGAAGACGGTACATATTGTGCATGATGGGGATAAACTATCTTTTTAAAAACAATAAAATTTTAGAAATAAATATTGTACCCACTACCCTAAAACAAGTTTGAGGTTTCTAAACTGTTATGGTTTTGCAAAACCATAAAACATTTAAAGAGTATAACATTACTTAAATACGTGATTGGGGGTTATTAGAATGAAATTAACATTAGCAGAACCAAGTTATCTCAAAGAAAGCATAAATATTATTTCTGATCTAGTTAATGAAGCAAGATTCAAGATAAATAAGGATGCCATGGAGTTAGTTGCTATGGATCCTGCAAATGTTGCTATGGTTGTATTTAAATTATTGAGTTCCTGTTTTACAGAGTATGATGTTAAGGAAGAAACACAGATAGCTATTAATTTAGGTAATTTGAAGCAGATTTTGCGCAGGGTTGGCGGTAATGACATGTTAAGTCTGGAGTTGACAGATGATAATAAATTAAGCATAAAATTAAAGGGGAATACAACGAGAACCTTTAATCTTCCAATTATTGAGTTAGAAGAAAAAGAACAAAAGGTACCTGATTTAAAGTTTCCAATCTCAATTACAATGCCTTCTTCTACATTGACAGGAGTTATAGAGGATGCTGATATTGTTGCAGAATCAGTTACTTTTGAGGTAGAGAAAGGGAATTTTACTATACATGCTGTAGGTGATTTAAGCCAAGCTAAGATTGAGATAAAGGAAGGGGATAATATCAAGATTGAGGCTAGCGAAAAGGTTAAGGCAAAGTATAGTATAGAGTATCTGAAAAAGATGATTGGTGCTGCTAAGTTAAGCGAGAATGTTGAGATAAGGTTTAATAAGGATTATCCTTTGAAGCTTGACTTTAAAGCTGTTGATAAGTTACTTTTGAGCTTTATACTTGCTCCAAGAGTTGAGAACGAGTAAGTTTCTTTTTCTCTTTATTATAGTTAGTATTAGATGGGGTAGTCAATTTTAGTTACTTGTGACAATGCTGCGCTCCGTGCGAATATGTTATATATTGAAGCGAGCAAGGATTCTCACAAGTCAATGTATTAGGCTAGAACTTCGCTAGGCAGCATTGCCACTTAAGTTGACTATACTGTATTAAATAGAAGATTATTTATATGAGATTCTTATAGGTAGTATTATTAATTATAAAAAATGAAAAAGAGCGTGTTAATACTATTTATACTTCTTTTATTAGCTGTTAGAGTCATTTATGGGGCAGAAAGCAGTTTTGATGTTTCACTATCGATTGCCTTTGATTCAGATGGTGATGGAATACCAGATGTAACTGACACAGATGATGATAATGATGGTATTTTAGATGGAACTGACCCATTAACAGGCAATTCCAGCTTTGTAAATTCTGATACAATTACAGTTAATATAACTGTTAATGATGATATTAATTTAACCCAGGAATTTAGTGGTGTAAAAATAATTAGGATTATGAATGTTAGTACACCAATAGTTGAATTTGATTTTGATTTTTCTTCTGCTACGCTTAATCTGGCAAATGTAACTGTTGATGTGCAGGTAAGTGGTGCTACGGCTGGTTCGGTATTGGTTAAGGGTATAGCTTTAGAAGCACAAAGTAGAACAAAAAATGTTTATGTTAGTGATATAGGTAATTTCACTTCGGTTTGTATTAAGGATATGGAAATAGATGCTATAACTGATATCTCTGCTGCCTGTAATGGAACTAAAGAAACATTGGTTAATTGTAGTGGTGTAGCTAGTAATGGATATATATGCAAGGATCTTGGCAGCAGATATAATGTTAGCGGTTTGAATCATTCTGGTGCAAAGGAGCAATGTGGAGATGGCGATGGAGATGGTTATGGGACTTTATGTCCATCTGGTTCTGATTGTAATGATGGTAATTCAGGAATAAATCCAGGAGCAACCGACATACCTGATAATGGCATAGATGAAGATTGTGATGGTAGTGATGAAACTACTGGTGGTGGTGCTACAGGTGGTGGGGGCGGTGGTACTGGCGCTAGAAGTACTGTTTCAAAAGGAGTAGATTTTACAATAGACACAGAGAATGTTAAGGTTATCCTAAAACAAGGCCAAACACAGGAGAAAACAATCACTATCAAAAATACAGGTACTGGTATATTGGACTTAACAACATTTTTTCAGGGCATAGGGCAGTTTATATTCTCTCCTAGTTCAGATGAAATAAAAAGCAGATTAAATCCAAATGAAGAACAGACTTTGAATCTTGTTTTTGGGGCAGAAGAGAATCAAAAACCCGATATTTATACTGGTAAAATTATAATCAAGAGCAAAGCCATAGAAAAGATAATCAATACAATATTGGAAATAGAATCTGCAAAACCACTATTTGATGTTGATGTTGAGATAGTTCCTCAGTATAAGAGTATATTTCCAGGTGAAGAGGTATTGATGGATGTTTCTTTATTTAATGTCAGGGGATTTGGCAGGGTAGATGTTAGCCTGGAGTATTCAATCCAGGATTTTGAAGGTAATTTGATAGCATCAGAGCATGAGACAGTAGCTGCTGAAACACAGGCAAAATTCAGCCGGCAATTGCTGATACCAAGTGGTGTAAAACCCGGAACTTATGTTGCAGCTGTGAAGGTAATTTATGAAGATTCAGTAGGCATAGGTTCTGATCTTTTTGAGGTTAAGGCAAAAACCTTAAGACTATATCCAGTAGCACTAAGAGGGTATGTGCCTTATCTGCTAATTGCTATTTTGTTAGTAGTTGCTGCATCTGCCTTTTTGATATATAAATTTGGTCTGCCAAAGAGAAAAGATATTGCTAAGACAAAAGAAGAGGAGACTAAGGTAATTAAAACAGAGGAAAAAGCACAAAAATTAAAAAAGGAACTGGCTGCTTTAGAAGAAGGCTATAAATCGAAGCTTATCTCTGAAGCATCATACTTAAAGAGAAAGGAAGGGATTGAAAAAAAGCTGGGAAAATAATGAAGAATAGATTGAGTGATAAACAAGTAAACATAGCGATTATTTTAGCAGTTATAGTTATCATTGTTCTGGGCATGTCTATATTAAAAAAGCCGTCTATTACTGGTCTTGCGGTAATAAACAATGCTGCTACGGGTTTTGCTACAATAGACAAAGAAGCAACCCATAGTGATGAGTTAGGGTTAGTAGTAGATGAAGATAAGAATATTACATGGAATTTAGAGAATCCTGGTGATTTAAAGTCAATAAAAGCAAGCGGGGCCCTTAATAAGGAGGGAAGTGCTAAGATTTATATCCAGAAAGGGGATGAAAAGGTTTTGATATTTGACAGCACAAAAGTGATATTTGATGTTAATGTTGAGGTGCTGCCAGACTACAAAAAGATATTCCAGGGGGATGAGTTATTAATAGAGATTACCTTGTTTAATTTAAGGGGCTTTGGGAGTGCAAATGTCAGTGTTAAGTATTCTATTAAAGATGCCAGGGGAAGCTTAGTAGCTGCTGAAGAAGAAAATGTGTATGTTGAAACACAGGCAAAATTTGTTAGGAAATTAATAATCCCTTCTGATTTAAAATCCGGAACATATACTTCGTTTGTTGAGGTTAGAACGCCTGATAATGTGATTGGTACAAGCTCTGATTCGTTTGAGGTTAGAGCAAAATATGAAAAAGAGTATCCATTGTGGATCAGGTACTTTGTTATAGGCCTTATTGGTGTGTTTGTGTTAATAGTTATTGTTATTTTTTCACTGCGTTTAATTAGGAGATTAAAGAAAAAGAGAAGAGTTATGAAAATAAAAGAGGAAATACCTAATGAAGAAATCCAGAAATTGGAAAATGAACTTAATGCTTTGAAAGGTGCTCGTAAATCCAAATTAATCTCTGAAGAATCTTATAAAAATGACAAGGAAAGGATTGAGAAGAGGTTGAGAAGATTGAAGTGAAATTGATTTATATAGGCAAAGTTTATAAAATCTGTTTCATACAAGGTTAATATGGCGTTTTTTGGGAAATCAGAAAAAGAGGGTGATGGAGATTATGACAAAGAGATTACTAAAAACAAGATTATTCTGTTTCTGGTTCCAAAAGAGGATTATCAGGTTGAATTATTGCGTATTTCCAGGAATGTAGCAGATAATTTTGGCAAGAAAATAGCTTATGTAAGCCTTAATAAGCCAACAGAGACTATTATAGATAATCTTAAAAAAAATAATATTGATACTAAAAAGTTCTTGTTTATAGATGCTGTAGCTAAAAAAAGTAAAAGTGACCAGGATGCTGTTTGTATAAGCTCTTTAAAGAATTTTGAAAAATTTAAAGGTGAATTGAATAAGATTCTTGAGAAAGAAAAAATAAAATGCCTCATCTTTGATTCGTTAAGTACAATGCTTATTTACCAGGATGAGAATATCATTGTCAAATTTACGCATGACTTAATCACAAATCTTATAGAAGATGGTGCTTGTGGTGAGTTTATGTGCTTGTCAGAGGATGTTGATTCTACTTTGATTAAGGATGTCTCTATGTTTGTTGATAAGGTCCTTAATTTAGAGCAAAAGAAAGAAGAAACAGAGCTGGCAGGGAAGGATTGGAAAAAAAGAGAAAAAATCATTAAAACTGAAGGTACGCTAGAGTCTATCAGAAAGGCCTATGCATTAAAGCTAATGTCAGAAGCATCATATTTGAAATCTAAAAAAAGAATAGAGGAAAAATTAGCGAGGCTGAGGAAATAAAAATGGCTAAGGAAATATTTGTTGTGGATGATGAAAAAGACACAAGAGCTCTTCTTAAGGCTATTTTAGAGGATGCCGGGTATAATGTAATAACATCTTCTAATGGGCCGGATGCTCTTAAAAAATTGAAAAAGAAATTACCTGATTTGGTGTTGATAGATATGTTTATGCCTGGTATGAGCGGAAGAGAGTTGTGTGAGATGATAAGGTGCAGTGATAAACTAAAGAATTTAAAATGTGTTTTTTTAACAGTTGCAGATTTTTCAGTTGCTGGCAAAAAAGAACTTAAAGAGCTGAAGGTTCTGGATTATATTAAAAAAACATCTGATAACAAAGGTCTGGTTAAGAGAATAAAGAAGATTGTTAAGTAATTAGTTTAAAAGGGGTGAATGATGAAAAAAGAGGTGTTGATATTCTTAATTTGTATTTTGTTTATTTTTGGTTGTGTTAAAGTTGAACAACCAAAAGAATTAACAGAAGTTGATGTTGCGCTATCATGGATTCATGAAGCACAGTTTGCCGGGTTATACGCAGCAGATCAGTACGGATATTTTGAAGAAGAAGGCCTGAAGGTTAATTTTCATCCTTACATTTATGAAGATTTAGCGCAGGAATTAGTAAATGAAAAATATGATGTTGCTATTTTACAAACCGATACTTTGTTGTTGGCAAGAGAAAAAGGTCTGCCTGTCAAAGCAATTTTTGCTGACTATAAATATTTACCAACTGTTTATTTCTCTAAAAAAGAAAGAAATATTTTAAAGCCAGAAGATTTAATCGGAAAAACAGTAGGAGTTGCTTATTCTGAAAGGTACCCGTTAATAGCTATGTTTGAAAATGTAGGGGTTGATGTTGGTAAAGTTAATATTATTGAAAGAGAATACACCTATGATAAATTAGCAAATGATGAATATGATGTTGAGGCTGGGTGGATTACGGATGGTGATAGTGTTAAAGCTGCTGTTGGTGATTATAATATAATCACTCCATATGATTACGGGGTAAATTGGTATGCTGATTTAATTGGTGTAACAGAAGATACTATTGCTAACAACCCAGAATTAGTTGAATCCTTTCTAAAAGCAACAGTCAAAGGATGGCAGTATGCTATTGAAAATGCAGATGATGCCGCTTTATTAACAAAAAACTATGAAGCAGGGGATGAAGAAGGAACAAGATATGATGATAAGCATTTAAGATTTGTTTTGGAGAAAAGTATACCTTTGATACATACAGGATATGCTTATGTTGGATGGATTGAAAAAGAAGTGCTTGAAAATGCACAAAAAATCTTAGTTAAACAAGGAGTGATTAAAGCGCCAGTTAATGTTGAAGGTGCTTATACGATGCAATTTTTAGAAAATATATATATATATATATAGTGGAAGATAAATGAAAATAGCCCTTAGATTAATTTTGATGTTTGTGATCTTAGCACTTATAGCTATATCTTTAGGAGGAGTGAGCTATTATGTTACAGCAAAACAAGCACTAGAGGAAAGAATAGAAGCTCAACTTGAGAGTGTTGTTATTTTGAAGGAAAACCAACTGAATGGTTTTATTGAAGAAGAAAGAGAAGATTTAGAAAGTATAGCTAAAGAAAAAATTTTTAGAGATAGATTTATCGAGATGTTAGAAGCCCATTCTACCCATGATCCAAATGAACCACTCCATCATGAAGCTATCAAGGGTTTATTAAAGGAAAAATTAGGTACAATGGGGGGAGATTTTATTGAATTATTCATATTGGGGATGAGTGGAGAAGTTCATATATCAACAGACGAAATACAGGAAGGGAAGATTAAATCGAACGAGCATTATTTTATTGAAGGAAAAAAAGGAACGTTTGTCCAGAATTTCTATTATGATCTATCATTACAAGAACCAGCAATGACAATTTCAACTCCATTAAAAGATAGTGAAGGAAATCTGCTTGGTGTTTTAGCTGCAAGAATTAATCTAGAGAAGATTGATAAGATTATGGCAGAAAGGTCAGGTCTGGGAGAAACAGGAGAAACTTATTTGGTTAATAAGTTCAATTATATGGTCACAGAATCAAGATTTGATGAAGGTTTGACTTTGAAAAAAACAGTTCACACAGAAGGCACTGAAAAGTGCCTGAAAGGGAATAGTGGGCATGCCCATTATGATGATTATAGAAATGTTCCCGTTATTGGCAGGTATAAATGGATTCCAGAAAGAGAGGTTTGTTTGTTGGCAGAAATTAACCGAGAAGAAGGATTTGCTCCGATTGAGAAACTGAGAAATACTATATTTGTGCTTAATATCATATTCATTGTCTTGATTGCCATAGTTGGTTTTTTCTTTTCAAGGAATTTAGTAAAAGATATAACTAAGTTAAAAAATGCAGCTGATAAAATCTCAAAGGGAGATTTAACAAAGCCAATAAAAATCAAAAGCAAGGATGAAATTGGGGAGCTGGCAGAATCCTTTGATGACATGAGGTATAGCTTGAAGATGGTCATAGATGAGTATGAAAAAGTAAGGGGTGGAGGGAAATTACTTGAGAAATTGAAAAAAGAGATTGAAGAACGAAAAAAAATAGAAGAGGCCTTGAAAGAAAGTGAAGAAAGATTCAAAGATTTGCTTGAAAATGCTAATGATTTGATTCAAAGTGTTGATGCTAATGGAAAATTTGCTTATGTTAATAAAAAATGGAAGGATGTTCTTGGCTATTCTGATAAAGAAATTAAAAAATTCACTTTTAAGAGTATTTTAAGAAAAGATCAGATTCCACATTGTGTTAATATATTTAAAAAACTTTGCAAGAAGCACTCATTTGAGAATGTTGAAACAGTTTTTGTATCAAAAAAGGGAAAAGAAATCTTTGTAAGCGGGAATATTAATGCTCAGTTTAAAGATGGCAAGTTTGTTGCAACCATGGGTATATTTAGAGATATCACAAGATATAAGAAAGCAGAAGAAAAACTGAAAAAATAAAAAGGAGGTGCAATAATGATGGAAATAATAAATATCTTATCAGCAGTTTTAGCGATAAGTGCAGTTGTTTATTTGTTTGTTTTGGTAAATAAATGTAGTGGAGGACTTAAAAAAGGGTTTGTGTTATTTGCTTTTGGTATTTTGGTAACTATTGGAGTTCATTCAATTCTCTCTCTTGTAGAGATGGATATGAATTTAGTAATGACTATGATGTCTATCCAAATTTTAATAGGCTCGGTTTTATTTATAGCGGGGACTTATATACTCTATAACACCATCAAAAGTGTAGCAGAAACTAAAAAGAAGTAAAAAATGAAAAAGAAAACTGTAACAGTAAAAACATTGTTAGAAAAAGGTTTGATAAAAAAGTCTACAAAAGTTTTGATTGTTACTTTAGAAGATTTGAAAAAAGCTGGTTTAATAAAGAGCACAAAAACCAAAAAGGTTGTCCTTGTTGGTTCAAACGATTTATTAAAAAGGGGCTTAGTAAGGAAATAAAAAATCTAAACAAGAAAATTCCACTCATTTAAGATAGTGTATAAATTATGAAGTGATTTACTACGCTAGAAAAATGCAAAAACTTAAACTAATCCAGGATGAGTATGATACCAAGTTTTTATCCTTATATGAACTTATAAACATATTTACAGAAAAATTAGAGATTAAAAACAGGGCTTTTTATTCTAAAATAAATAAAGGTTTGAAGTTTACCAAAATCTTAAGAGGCTTATCCTATAATGAACAGGGTTTATTATCTTTTGAAGTTGTTTTTGAAAATTATAAAAAGGCTAAGAAAACAGATAGAATAATATATCAAATAGCTCCTTATCTCAGCTCTTTATCAAGGTTGTTAAGATTAATTTATACACAGGCTTCTAATATGTTGGGGGAAGAAAAAACTAAGAAAATCCTGAAAAATTCTTTTAATCTTGTTAAGAAAAAATATAAAGAAATCCCTGATCTGGAAGGCTATATTCCAAGTGGGATAACAAGGAAACCAACATTAGAAGCAGCAACATATCCTACTGCCTTAACGGATAATATGATTAAATATATTATTGATACTGTCATTGGAAAAGATAGATTTTGATTTTTAAAAAAAGAGGAAAAATGCCAACAGTAAAAACAAAACAACTTCTTAAGTCTGGTTTAATTCATAAAGGAGAAAAAGATGTAGATCCAGAACAGCTCTTCAAAGCTGGTCTTATCCAAGAAGAAAAAGGGAAGCTGTTTCAAGCTGATTTAGCCCCTGTTCTAAAAGAAATAGAAAAAAGCAGGGAATTGCCATTAGAAGAAAGAGATTATTTATATATGTATTTAATCTTAGAAAATTTCATTATTAATAACAAACTAGGATATACCGCAGAAACTTTAAGAGCTTCAATAAAGAATAGATTTAATATCCAATGGTTCACCCCAAGATTAAAAGCATTATTTAACCTAAAAGAGCCTGATAGTTTGATTTTTTTTGAGCTCATATTAGAAGCTGTTTTGAAACATCTAAGCCAAAATTATCTTGATTTAACCAAAAAGGTTGTAGATGAAATAACCAAAAATCAGTTATTAAAGGGTATTATTATAACAGAGGAAAAGATCGATTTAGATATAGTTGAGAATAGAGTATTTGCTAATGAAAGACAATTTGGCAGAGCAATAAAAGAGATTAATGAATTGTTAACTGTATTGCATGAATACTTTATACGCAATATCGGAGCTTCTCAAACAAAGAAGTTCTTTAAAGATGCTTTTGATGAAGTAAAAACAAAATACAGCAATATTCCGCAATTTACTTCTGTTGTGAGGGTTTTACCTAAAGGTATCTTAGAAGAAGAAAAATTCAGCCTTTTAAGCAAAGAGGAATTGGAAAGAATAAGCAGAAGATTAGCAAGAGTAGATTTAATGAAATCAGAATTCACCAATATTGCGGCTCATGAATTAAAAACTCCCTTAGTACCCATATTGGGTTTTCTTGAAAGACTGTTAAGTAATCCCAAGAAATTCAAACTTATAAAAGAAACGCAGAAGCAGCTTGAGATCTGTTTAGGAAATGCTAAAAGACTTGACTCTTTAATTGAGGATATTACCCTTATTAGTAAGTTAGAGTCAGGAGAACTAAGGTTTCATATGGAAGAGCTAGATTTAAAGGAAGTTATTAATGATGTATATGACAATTTGTTGTTTTTGACTAAGAAGAAAAATTTGAAGCTAGAGCTGAAATTGCCTTCAAAACTGCTTGTTGTTAATGGTGATGAAAAAAGGATAACTCAGGTATTAACTAATTTGGTTGATAATGCAATTAAATTTACAAAGAAGGGCTCTATAACAATCTCTGCTAAACAAGAGGAAAACCAAGTAGTAGTTCAGGTAAAAGATACTGGGATTGGTATTGATAAAAAGAATATTCCGAACTTGTTTACAAAATATTATAGAGCAGATAGAGTAGAAACCAGAGAAACAAAAGGAACTGGTTTAGGCTTAGCTATATGCAAGGAGATAGTAGAAAAACATGGAGGAAAGATATGGGTTAATGGTGAGTTAGGAAAAGGCAGTGTTTTTAATTTTAGCTTGCCTATTTAAGAAAGAGTTTATTTGGATTTCTTAAGCTTATTAAGATCAGTGATAATATCTCCTATTAACTCAAAAGGTATTACTATGCCTGTACAGATAGTATGGTTGCCTAGCCTGTTTTCTCTTTTTTCATGTATAGAAACAAAGCTTCCTTTATCAGTCTTAACCTTGCTGATAGCATAGGTGGCTTTATTTGCATTGTATTCATTCAAATGATCTAGCTTTCCAATATGGTAATAAACATCCATATTTCCCCTGGATATCTTGATACACTGTGCTGTAGACTTCAATATCTCAAAATGGTGCCAGATTGTAGAATAGGTAAGGCCAGTAGCCTCTCTTACCTGAGAGGTTGTAATACCATCAGGATTAAGCTCTAATATCTTCCTTAGCAGGTTGCTTACATATTCCTCTTTCTCTTTAGCAGGCAATAGCTTAAAGGCCTCTTTTTTCAATATTTCCCCTGGTAAGTCAATTTTTGCCATTTGAATGGCTATTATTTAGATAATATATAAAACTTTTGTATTTCTTAGTGTATGCTATTGGAATAGCTGTTTGTTTTATATTTGATTGTGTTGTTAGTACTAAATACTTACATAGTATATTTGAATACCTATATAATACATCATTCATTTGAATAATTATTCAAATAATTATTTGAATGGTCATTTGAATGATTATTTGTATAGAATTGCTATTGGATTTGAGGTATTTTACATATCTAATGGGCATTTTACCTAGATTAGGGACCATAGAGCTCTTAGTTGGCCTTCTGATACTGTAAAACCTGCTAAATCAGGTAAAAAGAAACTCAACAAAGAGTTTATGTCTTTTCTGTAAACAAAAGGTATAAGTGATTAAAACATAAAAGAAATTAAATTCGTTAGGATTCCACAAGAATGTTTAAACATATTATAAAAATTTTGAACATTATTATAAAAAGATGTTTTGAAATTGAATTTTTTAGTAATAAGGTTACTCTTAGTGATCTTTTTTGGATGTTTTTAAAATTTTTAAGATAAGGGTATTGGATAAACTTAGTACGGAGTTTATTGTTTTTTGTATACTTACATAATATATTTAAGTACTTATATAATACATTATTCATTTGAATGGGCATTTGAATGGGCATTTGAATGGAGCCATTAAAATCAGCTATATATGTCTGGAGTATCACTCCTGAGGTTATTTTGTTTGTTGATTAGAGCGGACTACAAAAAATAAAGTAAATTACCCAATTTTAAAAAAATAATGTGTTGTAGAATTAAAACGAATCTATTTTGGTTTAAAAAAGGTTAACTATAGGTTTTATAATTGAAAATGAAGGAATGTATGTTAAAAACAATCAAAAACTTGTCTTTGAAGTGAAAAAGTGTACTGTTATTGGATCCCTGGTATTTATTTTTATTTTGGTCCTTATGGATATTACAAGAGATAAAAGCTAAGTAAAACCCATCTCTGATATGGGACATGTATCACTAATCATGATTATATTAGTTAAATTGAATATAAGGACTACAAATGAGACAGCGACTATATCTAAGATATCTATAATAGACAATATAGACAATATAGACAATATAGACAATATAGACAATATAGACAATATAGACAATATAGACAATATAGACAATATAGACAATATAGACCACATAGGTAACATAGATAATACAAATAAAATAATTTGGATAAATTTTATAAGTTTGATTTATAATATAAATGAAGTAAATCACATAATGTCTTTGGTTCTAGTAATGTTTATAGTAATTATTTAGGGGATAAGGGAAATAATGGAAATAGGGTATATGGGAGTTATAGGGCTTATTAAAGCCATAGAATAAAAAGATTAATATAGGAGTTATAAGTGTTATAGGTATTATGGCAGAAACAACAATCTCTGTAAGTGCGGAATTTCATGACTGGTTAAAAAGTAAAGGTAAAAAGGGCGAAAGCTATGAAGATATTATCAAAAAGATGCTTAAGCCTGAATTTATTCATGAATCAGAAGGATCTCAGTAATATTCTGATGCTGTAAAAACTTATTAAGCTGGTTTTGGAAAAACTTAGGGTATATTCTTATATTTTTAAAGATTAGAAGTCTATCTTTGAGTGTTTTAAGATTTTTTAATGTTAGTTTTGGAAAAGCTTGATGTAGCCCATTATTGTTTTTTAGCATACTTACATAATATACCTTAATACTTATATGATACATTTATCATTTGAATGGGCATTTGAATGGGCATTTGAATGATTGGTAGATAGAAGGAAGTACGGTTGGTTTAAATGGTGATTTTAATCAGATAAGAATTTTTTAAGAAATTCTTAAGATTTTCAGTTTGAAAAATATGTAGAAGATGAAAAGAAGGATAAAGCAGTAAAAAAAAGATTGGTTATTAATAATTTTAAAAAACTACAAGGTAAATCAATAAAAATAATTTAAATTTTATTTTTTGTTAAAAACAAGAAAAAAATTCAACTCAGGTGGGAGATAAACCAGGATATATCTACCCAAAGCACTCTATTTTCCTACCCTATTATGGATGGTCCTTCTATTAATATCCCCTCTACAACCAACAACCTTTTTTGCTATACTCAAAAACGTAAAGTTTTAGGAATAAACACTTAGAAAAAGCTTTGCTTTTTCTTGTGCCACGCAAGGTGGTTCCTAAACCTTCACAATTTCTCATTTTATTCAGAACCGTAAAGTTTAAATACTAATTACTTACATAATATAGATAATACTTACATAAGATTAGTATTAACTTACATAATATAGATAATACTTACATAATATCAGCACTGGTTTGGATTTACAGCTTGTCTAGCTAATTCTTGGCTGTAAATACCATGGGGTGGAGTTAGGTGACTTAAATTTGAGAGTAATATGCCTGAAAAGGGGTTTTTTGAGAGGGTTGAAAGTAAGCTTTTAGGTACATTGAACCATCTAAAAAAGCAAGGCCTTAGTTCTGAGGAGATAGTCAGTTTAGTGAATAAGCTGTTAAAAGTCCAGGGTAAAGAAGAGGTTAGTATTCCTGTTTCTGTCTTTAAGAATGGGCATCTGGGCTCTTTAGAGACAATTGTGAAATACCTAAGAGAGAACCTGCTTCTTAGCTTTAAACAGATTGCTGCTTTAACAAATAGGAATGGGGCATCTTTGGCTGTTAGCTACAGGAATGCTAAAAGGAAGCTAAAGGATGAGTTTGTTGTAGGTGATTCTCCTTATTCTATTCCTATTTCCATCTTACAAAACAGGAATCTAAGCGTGCTTGAGAATATTGTTTCCTATCTGAAGGATACTTTTGAGTTAAGCTATCATAATGTTGCTGTGTTGTTAAGTAGGAATGATAGAACTGTTTGGACTGTTTATCAAAGGGCAAAGAAAAAATGAGCAAGCAAAGGATAAAGGTGTTTGTATTGATGTTCCTAGTTTTGATAATTATATTATTATCTATAATCCAGGGGTTTGCAGTAGTGAATGAAACTGCAGCTAATGGAACTACAGATGTTACAGAAGATGTTGGTACTATAGAAGATGTAGATGTTATAGATGATACAGCTGTTTCTGAAAGGGAGATAACAATTGATTTAGAGTATAAGGCAGATAGCATTTATGATGTTGATGATGATGGTATTGAGCCAATACCAGGGGTTGTAGATTTAACTGTTGAGAACTCTCAATTTAACTGGGATGTTAATGAGGATAATTTGTGTACAAGATGGGAAACCTATTCCATAGAAAATGATGAATCTACAACAGTATGTTCTGGAAGTATGGCATGTTGTGATTTTATTGATATGGATGTAAGCCAATTGCAATGGAATACACCATTCTATTCTGCCTATGGCGCTTATGGGGCTACGTCAAATAATGTTATAAAGGCACAGGTAGTATATGTGGATTATGATCTAAGTGGTGATACACCTTTTACTGAAATCTACTTTTCAGACTGGGAGAATCTAACTACAAATTATTTCTTTGACCTTATGTTTTTTAAGAATATTTGTGATGATAGTTGTTTATTAGAGGAGTTTGGCGAAGGGCCTTATACTTTGATAATTGAGCTAGAAGGAGGGGCTGTTTTGGAGTTATATGGCCTGACTTATGTAATAAGTGAAACAGTAGAGACTATTTCTGTTTCTTTGGAGGTTAGTGATGATAAAGGAAGAACCTCTGGTCATTATGAATTATACAAAGACGGCAGCTTGATTAGTGAGGAGTTTATTGAGATTGGCTATTATGATATTGAGATTATTCCAGAAGAGGATATTATTGATAGTTTAGTAATCTACAATGTGAATATAACAGAGCCTCTAACTGCCAGCATAGGTGTTGATAAGGTTGGCAGAAAAATTGATATTTCGGGTGTTGATGTAGAGAAGAGGTATGCTATATATGCTTCTGCTCTTAATTTTAAAGAAGGTTTGTTGACTGCTACTGCCACTGGAAATAGCTTGTATAAATGCAAGAAATGGAATTATGGAGCAGAGCTTTGTTATGGTGAATGGGAAAGGGTAAAAAATCTGGTTGAAGGAGAGGAGTATGAATTAAAGATTACTCCGGATGATCCTGGGTTTATTGAAGGTTACGAAGATACAACAGTTAGGTTAGCTCTAAGTAATGATATTCCTGATATAAACATAGCTAAAAACGGTAATGTGACTATTGATTTAGGTGAGTATTTCTCAAATATCTATTATGGTACAGCTTTTACTTACTATGAGCAGGATAACATAAGCATTTTATTTGATAAGAGCAATGCAACTATTGTACCTGACAAAGATTTTACTGGTAAAAGATTTACATTCATAACAGCAAATGATTCTGGGTTATTGGCTGTTTCTGAGATGTTTACTATTGATGTTGTTGAGGAGGTTGAGGTAGTTGAAGGAGTTAAAGGTCTAAAACAACTAAAAGCAGACAAAAAGGATTTCAAACTGGATGAGGATGCTTCATTTGACTTTGAATTTTTAACAGAAGAAGAACTTGTAAAGCAAGGTAAATCATTAGAGAAATCAGTAAAAGAAAAACAAAAGAAAAAATGGATTACAGCTGATGAAACAATTGAAACATTTGTTTATGATTCTTCTGGTGAATTGGTTACTGTTGAAGCAGAGATTGAAGAATTAAGAGAAGGTAAGTTTAAGATTAATGTGCCAAAACAAAGAGCGTTTAGAGCTGGCAAATATAGGTTAAAAATTGAATTAATTAAAGATGGTGTAACATATACAGAAGAACAAGATTTTACTTGGGGAGTTCTGGCAATCAATACCCATAAATCAATTTATTTAGAGAATGAATTAGCCAATATTGGAATTGGTGTTTTGGATGATAATGGACATATGGTTTGTGATGCAAATGTTACATTAGAAATTACTAATCCTTTAAATCAAAAAACAGTTTTATCAACTTTTAATGGAGATATAAAAATAAGTCCTGAGTGTGAATTTTATGGTGTTACTAATCTTCCTGATTATTATACAGATTATACTGTTTCTGGAGTTGGAACTTATCTAATGAATCTAACAGCTGAAACGTTTAATGGTATTAGGAGTATTGCAGATAGCTTTGTTGTGCAATCTTCTGTTGACTTTGATGTTGCAAGAGATGGAGCAACAAGGATTTATCCTGCTGTACCTTATAATATGAGTTTTACAATTAAAGTGAATAAGAATTATAATGGATTAATAAATGAATATGTACCTTCTTCTTTTGGTATAACCTCACAGGAGGGGTTAACAGTAACAACAGTGGGTGATACTAAGATATTAAGTTGGGATGTAAATTTAAAGAAAGATGATATAATAAATTTATATTATGAATTTGATGCGCCTGATATAAGTCCAGAGTTCTACTTATTAGGGGAATTAGAAATCGGAACATTTTCTGAAGAAAGATACTGGCAGATTGCAAGTGATAAGGACTCATTTAAATGGAACAATGTTGATTTAAGTGGAGCGACTGCAAATGTAAATGATAATTTCCAGGTTACTTACTCTGCTACTGTTGTTTGCGCTAGTGATTGTACTGGAACCCTTGGTTTTACTTGGGGAAATGCTATTGATGGTGGTTGTAATGTGGGTGAAGGTACTGTGCCTACTGGTTCTTGCAGTAGTCAACCATATTATATTGTTTCTTTTGCTGATGATGATGGTGGTACACCCTGTGACTGGGTTGGTGCTGATTACACCTGCTCAGGAAGCGGTACAGCTCAAGTAATAATTACTTTCACTGCCTGTACTGCAGGCAGTTATGAAATTAAAAGTGCTACTTCTGGTCCTAGTCCTTCCGTTACAGAAAAATGTGCTGAACCAATAACAATTAATGCAGCAGCAGACAATACTCCTCCAACCTATTCTAATTTTGCTAATAATGATTCCAGTAATACATATATTGGTGGTGTTGTGAATTGGAGCATTGATTTAGCTGATACTGGAGGGGGGTTAGATTATTACGTGTTTGCCCATAATGCTAGCGGGGGAGCAATGGGTAATGGCAGCCTTACAGCTATAGGTGGGGGAACACCTGCTTTTGTAGATACTACAGTATCAATTACTGTAGGGCAGGGTAACTATGTTTGTGGGCAATATTGGTTTAATGATACTGGCGGAAATGTTAATCAAACTGGTATGAGCTGTTTTACAGTTCAAAATAGTCCTCCTACACAACCTCAACTCTATTATCCAGCCGATGGAAAGAATTATACAAGTATTCCTTATATTAATTATTCTTCTACTGATCCTGATGGTGATAGTTTAACTTATACTCTTTATATTAATAATACGATTAATGTTACTGGAATTTCTGTAAATGTAACTCAGTGGAATGCCAGTGATGGTTTCTATAATTTGACAGTTACTGCTAGTGATGGTAGTGCTAGTAGTGTTAATAGTACTGTGAGGCACTTTAGGCTGGATAGTACTGAACCTTCATGGTTTGGTAATGAGACAAATGCTTCTTTGATGAAGATTAATGGGAATGCTACGTTTAATATTACCGTAATTGATAATGGAGCTACTTTAAGTTACTATATTTTCTCTTGGAATGGCACTGGTAGTTGGGATAATTTAACTAATGGAACTGTAAGTAGTAGTTCACAGAAATTAATGATCAATAAATCTACTAGTTTAAGCCAAGGAAATACTATTGGATATAGATGGTATGCTAATGATTCTGCTGGAAACTGGAATATGAGTTTGTTAAGGACTTTTACAGTTGTTAATACAAATTTAGTATTCTCTGATGCTATTAATGGTTCACTTAATTTTAGACAATGGGAGAATTTCACTGCTAATATTACCATTACAGATGCTGATAGTGATTTGAGCTCTTATATATTCTCTACAAATAATACTGGCTCTTGGGGTAATGGTACATTAGTAAGTATCTCTGGAGGAACTTATCGTGCTAATTCTACCGTAAATATCAGTAAAGCAGCGGATAATTATATTTGCTGGAAGTATTATGCTAATGATACTGCTAATTCAATACAAATTTCTAGTGAGTATTGTTTTACTATTCAAACAACCCCAACAGATTCCTGCACTTGTCCTGGTGATGGAAATGATTGGAGTATAATTAATGGTGATCAATGTACTTTAGCTGCAACATGTAATCTAGGTTCTGGGATATTTAGGGTGACGGATGGAGCTATGAGGATACCATCTGGAAAGTATCTAAGAGCAAGTGGTTGTCATGTTGCTGATGGTGAATCATTACACGTTGAAGATGGAGGAGGTTTGTATTGTGAAGGTTAAAAAAGAGGTGTATAGAGAATGAATATGAAAAACAAGGGTTTTTCAAATTTCCCTCTGGGAAAAAAACAAAGTTTAGCCCTAGTAATAGGGTTATTAATAAGTGTGGGGTTTGTGTTGGCAGACGTGCCAACAACTATGACAGCACAGCAGATTATAAGGAATAAAACTACAAATGCTGTAATGACTGGAACTCATACAATTAACTATAGCCTTATGCGACTTAGCGATAGCTCTATCCTTTGGAATGAAAGTATATCAACAACCTTAGATAATGGAGTTGCTAGCGTTTTATTAGGCTTACAGACTGCCATGGATTATGGTCTTTTTGTAAATCCTGTAAAATGGATATTAAATATAGATAGTGGAACAGCAATAGAATATAATGAAACTCCATATGGAACTGCAAGGGTTGCTGAATATGCTTTAAGTGTTAATTGGACTAATGTAAGTGGAACACAAAATGTTATAGAAAAAAGTAATACAAGCTGGCTGTCTACAGCAATACAGAACTTTTCTGTAGTTAGGAGTTATAATACAAGCTGGATTGGTGTAACGGTAGATGCTACTTTTGTGGATGATCTCTTTACTGATGACTTGACTACTGATGCTAACACCAATAACTGTTCTGTAGCTGGAAGCTGTGGTGATATAA
>SDBV01000019.1_pt1 | contig 146271 bp, 133 predicted proteins | sample 2277081 | NCBI WGS metagenome assembly SDBV01 (sample SAMN10402039, study PRJNA504765) | marine sediment metagenome | isolation source: marine sediment core GS10_PC15, 223 cmbsf | place: Arctic Ocean: Southern Knipovich Ridge | collected 2010 | reverse complement strand
GACGCTGCACGGCGGTGCGCTGACGTCCGCGACCCAGTGGTAGGATGCGCGGGCCGGCCCGCCCGCTAAGCCCGCCTTCGTGGTTGCCGTGAATTACCCGGGCCCGGCCCGTCCCTACGGGGCCACGCGCCTGAGCTACCTGGCCAGGCTCTACATCACATAAGTCCAGTGCGCGCAGGCCGAGCCGCTGTACAAGCGCGCGCTGGCGATTTACGAGAAGGCGCTGGGGCCGGACCATCCCTATGTGGCCATGAGCCTGAACAACCTGGCCGGGCTCTACCACATCCAAGGCCAGTACGCGCAGGCCGAACCGCTCTACAAGCGCGCGCTGGTGATTGATGAGAAAGCTCTTGGTCCCAATAATCCCGATGTGGCAACAGACCTGAACAACCTGGCCGGGCTCTACCACACCCAAGGCCAGTACGCGCAGGCCGAGCCGCTCTTCAAGCGCGCGCTGGCGATAAGAGAGAAGGCGCTGGGGCCGGACCATCCCTCTGTGGCCACGAGCCTGAACAACCTGGCCGTGCTCTACAGAACCCAAGGCCAGTACGCGCAGGCCGAGCCGCTGTATGAGCGCTCGCTGGCGATAACAGAGAAGGCGCTGGGGCCGGACCATCCCGATGTGGCCGCGAGCCTGAACAACCTAGCCTTGCTCTACGAAACGCAAGGCCAGTACGCGCAGGCCGAGCCGCTCCATAAGCGTGCGCTGGCGATAAAAGAGAAGGCGCTGGGGCCGGACCATCCCTTTGTGGCCACGAGCCTGAATAACCTGGCCGGGCTCTACTACACCCAAGGTCAGTACGCGCAGGCCGAGCCGCTCTACAAGCGCGCGCTGGCGATTCACGAGAAGGCGCTGGGACCAGACCATCCCTCTGTGGCCACGAGCCTCGAGAACTTGGCGGCGCTGTTTCGAGCTACGAAACGGGACAGAGAAGCCGAAACACTGGAGAAGCGGGCGGCCCTTATCCGAGCGATCCAACGATGAAGCAAACGTCGGGTGGCCCGTAGGGTGGTCCTGTCGTTCATAATAGACCCGGTCCCGAAGTGTCGGGGCCGGGTTTCGTTCCGCCTCTCATGGTTTGGGGAAAATCCGCCACGGCCGCTCGTGCTGTTGGCGCAGATGGCGGTCGGATCGCACGGACGAGTACGCCCGGGTTCAGTCGAGGGACCCGTCGAGAACTCTTCGCACCTTCCTCGCAAGTTCCACGGTGCCGAAGGGCTTGTTTATGTATGGAGTCCCCGGCTTTAATTCGCCATGGTGTACTATCGCGTTCTCCGCGTAACCCGACATGAAGAGCACCTTGACATTCGGGAAAATCCTGCAGATCGCTTCGGCCACTTCGCCGCCGCTCATCTCCGGCATGACCACGTCCGTCAGCAACATGTCGATCTCGTCTTTCATGCGCTTGCAGGCTTTCAGCGCTTCCTTCCCGCTACCCGCCTTGATCGTGCTGTACCCGTATTCTTCCAGAATCCTGGCGGTCATTTCCCTGACTTCATCTTCGTCCTCGACGACGAGGATCGTTTCGCTGCCCTCAAGCCGCTGGTCCTGCGCTTCCTCCGTCGCGATTTCCTCCGCTTCGCCCATCACTCTTGGCATGTAAACCTTGAAGCACGTTCCCTTTCCGAGTTCGCTGTAGACGAAGATGTACCCGCCGCTCTGTTTGACAATTCCATAGACCGTCGATAATCCCAAACCCGTTCCCCTGCCCTCTATCTTGGTGGTATAGAACGGCTCGAAAATGTTCTTTTTCACCTCTTCGCTCATGCCGCAGCCCGTATCCGAAACCGAGAGCATGACATAGGGTCCGGCGATTGAGACCGGGTGAGTCTTCGCGTAGCTCTCATCAAGCTCGACATTGGCGGTCTCGATCGTCAACTTCCCACCCTTCGGCATTGCATCACGGCCGTTGACCGCAAGATTCACGATTACCTGTTCCAGCTGTGTCGGATCGGCCTTGACATTCCAAAGACCCTCTCCGCCCACGGTTCTGAGTATGACATCCTCGCCGATGATACGACGCAGCATGCTGTCCATGCTGGCGATAACATCATTAAGATCAATGATTTTCGGTGAAAGAATCAGCCTGCGGCTGTAGGCGAGTATCTGGTGGGTCAGCTCCGCAGCGCGCCGGGCGGTCTTGCGTATCTCCTCGAATTCCTTGCGTAGAGGGCTATCGCTCTCTGTTTTCATCAATCCAAGGTCGGCGTTTCCCTGTATCACCGTCAGCAGGTTATTGAAATCATGGGCTATTCCTCCCGCGAGCTGACCGATGGCCTCCATCTTTTGAGACTGCTGGAGCTGTTTCTGCAGTTTGTAGCTTTCGGTGACGTCACGAAAGACAAGAACAACGCCGTTTATGCCGCCATCCCGTCCTCGGATCGGCGCTGCGCTGTGCGTGATCTGTCGTTCGGTACCGTCAAGTGAGACCAGTTCTGTGTACTCGGCGAGTTCAACCACTTTGCCCTCGCGGATCACACCGTCTACCGGACTCTCCAGCAGCTCGCCGTCCTCGTCCACGACCCTGAAGATTTCTGCAAGATCTCTGCCGGCCGCCTCATTTGTTTTCCAGCCGGTGAGCGTCTCCGCGACCGGGTTCATGCGGACAACCTTGCCATCTTCATCGGTAGCGATCACGGCGTCACCGATGCTGTCGAGAGTCGTTGCGAGATTCTCCTCGCTTTGACGAATTACCTCCTCTGCCTCTCTCCTCCCCGTAATGTCCCTGACAACACCGATGAACGCCTCCGGCTTTCCCTCGGCGTCCCTGATCAGCGAAACGTTCATCTCAGCGGGAAAGGTGCCGCCATCCATTCCAAGCACTTTGTACTCCGCGTACTCCGCGCGAACGCCTCCCTCCTCCAGGATCTTGCGCGCATTGGCAATCGAGCGTTGGCGGTCTTCGGGCGCAATCAGGTCGAAAGCGTTGACTTCGCCCGAAAGCAGCTCCTCCACGCTATCAACACCGAGCAATCGGGCGGCCTCCTGGTTGGCCATCAGCAGGTTGCCCTCGAGATCGGTGAGGGTTATCGCATCGGGTGAGGTTTCGATCAGGCTGCGATAACGCGCCTCGCTCTCCCGCAAGGCTTCCTCGGCGCGTTTTCGCTCCACGATCAGGGCTATATGTCCGGCGACGAAGTTCAGTAACTCCATGTCCTTTTCGGAGTAGAGCGACTTGTCATCATAGCTTTGCACGCCCACCACTCCGATCGGTCCATGGGCCGTGATCAGCGGCACGCCGAGCCAGATCGGCGAATCCGTTCCTATTACACCGTCAACTTCACCAAGTTCGATGAGTTCCGAATGGAGTTGCTGATCCAGGAGTAAAGGCGTTCCCTTCCGTCGAACGTAATCTGTCAGGCTTTTACCAAGCGGAATGCTCTCGAATTCTTCCAGCTTGTCGTATTCGTCCTCGTAATAGGGAATAGAGTAGAGACCGGTATTTTCATCGTAAAGGGCGACGTAGAAATTTGTCGTGTCGAGCAGCAGTGCGAGATGTTCACGGATGGTCCGTATCAGATCGCGCAGATCGTCCGATTTTGCCGCAGCCGCCGAGATGTCCGCCAGTACGCGGTGAATGTCTTCCGCCTGCTTGCGCTCGGTTATGTCCTCGCAGAGGATCAACCTCCTCCCCTCCCCGATCTTTACCATCTGGAAGAGGATATCTCGAACGGCGCCGTCCTTGCAGACCATCTCGAACGAACGTGGAGGAGTCTGTGCCTCCGGTCCCGTCTTCAGGTCCGCTTCCCAGGCGGAGATCACTTTTCTGCGCAGGCGCTTTTCAGGAAACGCCTTTTCCAACCACCGCCTGAGCGTCGCAACATCGTCGAGCGTATATCCGAAGACTTGGGCGAACCGGCTGTTGATGACCTCAATGCGGTCCTTGGAATCGACAACCAGGAGGGGAAAGGGAAACATCCCGACCAATTGATCCAAACCCTGACCGTATTTCTGCATTACCCAACCCCCGTTGAACATGCAAGATGCAGTACAAAAGACCTGACGCAGGAAGAACAGGTCTTTCAAGAAAACCCAAGCTGATTATTGATCAAGCTGATTGTTGATACTAAGGTTGATTGATTCCAGGCGGTTGGATAATCCAAGCAGATAATTGATTTAATACGGCAAGATTGATATAGAACCTCCGACACAACATTCAAATGTAATATAATCATATTCTAAAATAGTCACACGAAACGAAAATAACAATTAAATCGATTACGATGCTTTGGAAGACAAATGGTCCATCACACATGAATTGAGTGGTTCTGAGCGAATCCGAGAGCCCCTTCCGGGAGAGTTCGCTCCCTTGATCTGTATCACAATCATTTCCATTGCATTTTCCATATAATATCCTGATCCTGAAAGGCTGATGGCATCGACGCCGTTCGACATTTCGATCTCCCTTGACGGATCGATTTTTCCATTACTCCACATAGCTGTTTGACATCGCCGAAAATGCGAACGATATTGATTCTTGGCTATCCGCTGAATTGAATATAAATCACATTTCCATAAGGAGGATTAATTAATGAAAAGAATAGTTATGATGAGCCTCCTCTTCGTAGCTGCTGGTGCTTTCTCCTTGGGCTGTAATCTCTTCGATTTTACGGCATCCGACGAGAATCCGACCAGTTACGTCGAGGATGGCAATGAAGCGCTCCGGAACGGCGATTACGCGGCAGCGATCGAATTTTTCGATAAAGCTATCGCCGAAGATCCGGACAATGCTGATGCGCACTGGGGCCGTGCAAAGGCGTATTTGCGTGGCAGCGGTTTTAACACCATCTCCCTGATGGAAGAAGTTTCCAGGTTCGAATCGGATGTAGGTGCGGAATTACCGTTCTTCTCTTATTCGGCCGACTCGGCGAACTACCTTTACCAGGCGCTGTTCGGAGTCAATGAAAGCCTGGGCTTGATTTATGATGGTGTCGCAACCAACGATGAGATCAACAAGGAAACGGTTCGTCTCGATTACGCTACTACGCTCGCCATTCATGGGGTCGTCTCACTTCGCGACACCAATCGCGACGGCATCATTGATGAAAACGATATCAGCTTCTCGCTTGTATTCCAGCTGGGCAATGACCTTGCGACGACGGGCGATTGGGATTCAATTCCGCTGGCAGACCAGGAGGCCTTGCTGAATTCAGCGATCGACCTGCTTCAAACCGGCGGCGAGGTGGTTGGAGAGTACATCGTCGATCTTGTCGGAGAAGCCGGACTTGAAGGGATCGACGTGGAGAACATGGATCAGGCTATCGACGATATGGTTGCGGGGCTTGAAGGCCTGATTCCCGGCGGGGGAGGTCCATGATGACTAAAACATTACGCTTTCCGATTGTCGCCATACTCCTGCTCACATTTGCGTCCGGTTCAGCCTATGCGGAGCGCGGATTCGTGCCGAGCACGATGAGCCCGCATATCGATGTCGCCCAGATGGGAATGGGCGGGCTGACAACCACCATCGCCACCAACGCGCATACCATCTTTTACAATCCCGGCATGTTGAAGAAGCAGAAGTTCGCCCTCGAGCTGGCGAATATTCAATTGGGCTTCGACAGCGATATATCCGACATGGTGACTTTTATCAGCGATCACTCGGAGGACTTCAGTACCTTCGACTCGTTGTCCCTCGAGGACCAGCAGAGCTTCATCGAGGACAGTCAGGAATTCGACAACAAGTGGATGGGTTTGAACGTCGGCCCCTTCATCGGTCTCTCCTTCAAGCATTTCGGGATCGCGGCGTACGGCAATGTTAACGGCGGTTTCAAGCTGGACCAGGGCGTAGTGCTGCCTGCGATCGGTGTTCGTGGATACGCCGATGTCGTCTTCGGAGTCGGTTATGGCCAGGGCTTTAACATCGCCGGGCAGGAATGGGACCTTGGAATGACCGTTCGTTATCTCCAGCGCCGGGCGGTGGAGCCGAAACGTGTCAGCGCATCGGATGCCGGCGCCATCGAGGACCTCGGCCAGGTACTCGTTGATGAGCTGGAAGACCCGAAAACAGGCCTCGGTATCGATCTCGGCGGTGCAAAGACCATCGAGCTTGGTGAACCCGGAAGCGGCAGGGAGATCGACCTCGGCATCGCCGTCCAGGACCTCTATGGAACCTATGACGGTAACTGGATCAAGCCGAACCTGAAGGTGGGCGTGATGTACCATGTTCCCTTCGCCGGCGGCGCATTGCTCAAGCGCTGGGACTTCGGTATCGAAAAGATCGACCTGCTCAACCGTGACGGCGTGGCATTCTTCCAGGGCGTGAACATGGGAACCGAGATGAACCTGCTCGCCGGCCTGTTGAAGCTGAGAGCCGGTTTCCACCAGGGATATCCGACCTATGGCCTCGGCGTCCGGCTCCTGCTGATCAAGATCGATGTCGCTATGTTCACACGAGAACTGGGCGTTGCTCCCGGTCAGGTCCAAGATGACCTGCTGATGGCCCAAGTCTCAATAGGTTTTTAAGGCAGGAACACCTGTCGCGCATTGCATGAGTCGTTAAATGCACTTTTACCGGGCGTTCTCCATAGCGGGAGCGCCCGTTTTTTTCGCGGTGTTGGCTTATATACCGCTTGTCTTCGGGCCTTCGGCCCTCGCAACGAGATGACAATTTCGATTACAGCTGTAAACCCAAATAAACCCTGTTGCGAGCAACAGGGCCACCCAACGTCCGCCAGACGCCGGACTTCCTCGCAATGACGCAGCCGGGTTTCTCCCAACCGGACTCCCCTTATGCGCAGAGTTATAACCCTGAGGCCCTATCCCTTCAACTCGGCGAGTTTCGCCCTGACCTGCTCGACATGGCCGTCGACCTTGACTTTCGTCCACCTGGCGGCAATTCTGCCTTCGGGATCGATGAGATAGGTGCTGCGAATCACCCCCATGTATTTACGTCCGGCCATCTTCTTTTTCGTCCAGACGCCATATGCCTTGAGCAGTTGCTTGTCCGGATCGCTCAACAGCGTCACTGCGAGCCCGTGCTTTTCCCTGAACTTGCGATGGCTGGCGCATGAATCCGGACTGATCCCGACCACTTCCGCTCCCAATTTTACGAACTCGGAAAGCTCGCCGGTGAAATCCTTCGCTTCCAGTGTGCAGCCTGTGGTATTATCCCTCGGGTAGAAATAGAGCACCATCCATTTGCCCATGAAATCGCCGAGCTGCATTTCCTGCTCATCCTGATTTTTCAGTGCAAATTCGGGTGCCATATCGCCGACATCGGGCATGATCGTCCTCCATATCGAATTATCATAGACCAGGTATTTCTTACATCCATTACATTCTCTTCAGAATTTCCTCCGCGGCATCCAGTCCCGACATCACCGCGCCCTCGACTCGATGGCCGCGAAAACCGTCGCCGGCGAGCAGGCAGAGAGGATCCTCACTCGCGGATACGAAGGGATCGGGATGGGGATTCAACGGTTTGCTCAGGTTCCAGCGGAAGACCTTCGCCTCACGGACCTCGGCGAGTATCAGCGCCTTGGCGTTGTCGAGCAGCAGTCCGGCCACCTGCTCATCGTCATCGTCCCAATGCTCGCGGCTGAATTCCGGCATCGCCTGAATGGTTATCGCCCATACATCCGGGCTGATCCCCTTGCGCCGGTTGTCCGCGATCCAGTCGATGTATTCCCCCGAGATCCTCAGTCCGCCCCATTCGGTCAGCCCACTCGGTCCATCGATTGCCGCCAGCACCGTGATACACGGGGTGTATTCGACAGCCTGCAGGGAGCTAAGCGGATTATCCCCGAGCTCGACGCCTCCCGTTTCGAGAAGCGCGAGCGATTCGGGTATCGGCGCGGTCAGCAGCAGCGCAACGCCCTTGACCTTTCGGCCCCCCTCGGCGGTCAGCTCCCAGCCGTGCTTTTCGCGCTTTACCTCTGAGACGGCGAAACCGGTGCGCAGGTCGAGGCCCTGGGCAAGGTGCTCGGTAATCGCCCGCATCCCTTTTATGCCGCAATACCGGGGATAGCCGTCCGGGGCTGATTCGCCGCCGCGGATCAGATGAGAGTGAAACCAGTCGGTGACTACACCGGCCGTGATCCAGCGGTCGACCATCGCGCCGAAACGCGGGTCCTTGACCGTGAAGAACTGCGCGCCGTCATCGAATACGCCCCCGGCAAAACGACGTGTGGACATCCGTCCGCCGACGAAATCTTCGCGCTCGACGACCACCGCGTCAATTCCACGGTTGCGCAGCCTGCGCGCAGCGGTAAGGCCCGCAATACCGGCTCCGACAATCGCGCAGGAGCATTTGCTGTCGTTTCCCGGCATAGAATCATCCTCCAGACGTCACGCCTTGCATTGAGCCGTGTGTCGCTCTCAGAAGCCTCGATTCATGTCTGACGAACCACCAGGGGTGCCCGGCGTAATTCGGGGTATTTGAATTTATAGCCGCTGTCTATCAATTTTCGCGGGATTGCACGCTGACCGAAGAGAAGCAGTTCTTTGCCCATTCTGCCGAAAACGAGCCTGATTATCGGTGCGGGCACGGGGATGATCGCCGGTCTCCTCAGGACATGCCCCAGGATTCGCGCGAACTCCCGGTTTGTCGCCGGGTTCGGCGCGGTGACGTTGACGGCTCCTGAGAGTTCCCCGGCGTTCAGCAGATGGAAGATCACCCCGATAACGTCCTCGAGCATGATCCAACTCATGTACTGCCGTCCGGATCCCACCGGTCCGCCCAGTCCCAGGCGAAACAGCGGCAGCAACCTTGCGAGTACGCCGTCGTCGGGCGAAAGCACCATGCCGAAGCGGAGACAGACTACGCGGATTCCCGCCTCCACCGCCGGTCTCGTCGCCGCTTCCCACTCCCGGACGACCTCGGCGAGAAAGCCGCTCCCCTGACTCCCGTCTTCGTCGAGCTCGCGATTCCCGCAATGGCCATAGTATCCGACCGCCGAGGCGCAAATTAACACTTCGGGAACAGCGGGGAGAGAGGCGAGAGTTCGCGCCAGCAGGCGCGTACCTCCGGTCCGGCTGTCCATGATTTTCGCCATGCGTCTCTTTGTCCAGCGGCCCGAGCCGATGTTCTCGCCCGCGAGGTGGATGACGGCATTCAGGCCGGACATGTCTCCGGGGCCGAGCGTACCGTCCTCCGGATTCCAGCGGATTTCGTTGCGCTGGTTGAATACCGGGCTGCGAATCAGACGAAGCGCCTCGTGTCCTTTGCTCTCAAGAGCCTCGAGCAGAGCCGAACCGATAAATCCTGACGATCCGCTGATCACAACCCTCATCCTGACATCTCCCCGTTAGCTGGTCTGAGACGCAGAGAGCGTCACCGGCATCGCAAGGTAAACAAAATAGGCTAAATCAACATTATCTCGCAAACCCGCTGATGCTCCCCCACCCATTCCGATCAACCCGGCAATGGTAGGGCTGTGGACCGACCATAGATTTGCGCTTGGCGGGTGCGGTCGATTACCTTTGGGCGTCGAAAAACAACGAAAGTGGCCGACCGCAATGGGTTGGAAAAATTTCCGGCGTCGCAAGGCGCTGAAAAAAGCGGTTAAGCTGGGACGCAAGATACTCTCCCCGAAAAAAACTTATAAGGGGAAGGGTGTTCTGATCATCTGCCCTCCGGAACCGGAAGTCACGGAACTGCTTACAAAACCGGTGAGTGAGTGGCTGAAAAATTATGGCGGAGGTCCGGCTCGGATTCTCCTGCCGATCGACGCCGCTCGCCTCGCGAAAAAAATCCTGCCCGGAATCCACGTCTTTTCTTTCGATGAGGATGACATCACAATGGTGGGAACACCGACACGCGACATGCGCCGGAGGATTACGGCTACGAAGAACGACGTTGTAATTCAGCTCACACCGGAACTCAACCCCTTCACGGAAATCCTGTTCGCCATTTCGCAAGCACGGTTGAAGATCGCAACCTACCACCAGACACGGGAGGAGTACGTTTCGCTTCTCGTCCGCACAAAAGACGTCGACAAAACAAGCACCCGTCGCATCAACGTTCTCTTCGATTCAATCGATACATTCGCCGGTTTGAAACGCAAGGCAAAGGCCGACTGAATATTCACGCCCTCCTCGCAGCTCAATTAATCTCATGGGTGCATACGGTGTGGTCTGCCTCCCGGAACCGAACCCGGCGAACGTGGCATGGGGGGAAGCCCCTGCCGCATTTCTTCGATTGCGCGCCTCATCTTCCTCGGGAAATTCCGCTCGAACAACAGCAGCTTGGCGCGCTGGCTCTCGCTGAGTACATCCCGGCATTCGTGCAGGAACACCGATCGCTTCTCCAGCCTTTCCACATCAATCTTGACGATACTCTCGATCAAACCCTCAATTTCGTCCGCATCGGCACCCGAATCCGCCACCGAGAGCAGTTGTTCGAAGAGCCGGTCCTGACTTCGCTCAAGTGAATCGATCTCTCCCGCGTAGTCCCGGTACTTTGGAAAAAACAGGGCGGCTCTCTCCGAATCCAGCTCCAGTAACTCTGTTATTTTCCAGATTTTCAACGATTTGATTCGCTCACGCATACGCTCACAGCGTGGAAATTTCACCTCCGGCGGAGGAGGTGGTGGTGGTTGTGCCGCCGCCAACGACGGCTCCAGGATCAACGCCACAAGGATAATCAACAGCTTTTTCATCTGTCCAACTCCTTAGAAACTATCATCACCACGCTTTTTTATCGTCAGATGATCTCCTCGCCCATCATCCGGCTGAACACCTCCTCGACCTGCTCCTCCTCGAGCTGCGCCAGCAGCAGCGCGATGTCATCCACGGATTCCTCCTCGAGAAGCTGGAAAATCCTGATCTCGAGCGAATCCAGCGCGAGGTCCGCGGCGAATTCGGGTTCGATACCGTAGCGCAGGAAATCCGCCTCGATGGTCGAAACACCGGATTCAATCCATACCGATTCGCCGCCATCGGTGAACACCCCGACCCCATCGTCCACACCCCTGTAGCCGCCTTGGAGAAGCAGCAGGGTCATGACCAGCGATAGCGCCGCGAGCAGTCCGGTTTGACGCATGGTCCGCCGGGTCTGTCGAATCCGCGCCTTTTTTAGTACGCTCTCCGTGAAACCTTCAACCTTCTCCGGGCGGAAAACCAGATCGCGGTATGCCTCTATCTCCCGGGGCAAATTCTCTCTCTCCTTCATCCTCGCTCCTCCAGCAACCTGCGAAGCTTTTTCATCCCCTGATGGACATTGGCCTTGGCGCCCCCGACCGAAATACTCATTGTTTCTGCGATCTTCGCGTATGGCAACTCCCTGATCACCCTGAAAACCACCGCCGTGCGCTGCCTGGCAGGGAGCTCCTGCAGCAGGCGGTGCGCTCGCTGCGCCAGGTCACGGTCCTGCACGAGGACTTCCGGCGAGGGGTCAGCCAGTTCCGGCAGGTCGGGGAAGAGGCTTTCCTCTCCCCCTCGCAGCATCCGCCGGCGCTTCAACCAGCGCGTGAAGCTGATCGAAAGGTTGATCGCGATGCGGTAGAGCCAGGTCCGTATCTCGGCATCGCCGCGGAAACCGTCGATTTTCTCCCATACCCGGACAAAGGTCTCCTGGGTCAGGTCCTCCGCCTCGCTTCTGGTTCCGCTGATCCGGGCGCAGAGGTCGAATATCTCCGGCCTGTACAGCCTCACCAGCTCCTCGAAAGCGGCTCGCGGATCGGTGCGCAGCATCTCCTGCAGATCCAGCGTCCCTTTCCCAGTCTCAGAATCCCTTGACTGCTTCACTGTCCACCGATCCGTAAGACCCTCTGGATATTGGACGTCTCTGTCGCTTGATGGTTTAATCGGCATGGGTTCCGGTCACAGCGCGAAGCCGATCCCGAAGCGATGCACCTGCCCGGCGGCGCCCTGCGACTGAAAGGTGTAGTCGAGGCGATATCTGCCTGCGAAGAGGCCACAACCCGCCGAAAGCCCGGCGATGCCGTCGGAGCTGCCGCCGACCCTGTATTCCGAAGCGCTTGATGTGTAGCCCGCCCTCAGCTTCAACTGCGGCGAGACCGTAAACTCGCCCGCGAGCGTCGCATAAGGATCGGTTTCCGGTTCGTAGTGTGCGGTAGCCGTAAGCTGAAGGGGAAGGTGTTCAAGCTGCTTGGCGGCGCCGAAACGCAGGGTCAGCGGCAGCGACTCGCCGGTATCGAGATAGCTGTCGACCTGCACGCCGAGGTTGCTCGCGGTGAAGGCGACATCGACCATCTTGAAGCCCGTGTGCCAGACAAGCCCAAGGTCGACGGCGGCGGCCGTGGAGGTATAGTTCTCGATCTCGCTGCGGATGAATTTCACGCTCGCCCCTGCGTTGAGCCCCGCAAGGATGCGCGTCGCATACCCGAGGGTGAGTAGCGCATCCGAGGCGCCGAAGCTCCCTTCCACCGGACCGTTGGCGGTCGTGATACGGTCGAAACTTCCGTAGTCGAAGTATGTCAGCGATGCTGCGCCGTACCCCCCGGCCATTCTACGTCCATAGGCCAGGTAGCCGCCGGCGAGGTCGAGCGGATGGTCAGAATAGGCGAAAATCCCCTGGTTCATTTCCAGGTCGGCGAGTCCCGCCGGGTTTTCCGCCAGCGAACCGATCCCATGGTAGGCGAGCGCCACCGCATAGCCGCCCATCGCCGCGCCGCGAGGTGCGGGGTCGATGCGCAACAGGTCGTATGCGCCCATCGCCATGAGTTCCTGCGGTTTCAGCGTTGTGAAGGCAAGCATCAGCAACACCACCCCCGCCGCTATTCCACTAGTCCTCAAGATATTCCTCTCCGCTGAGCGGTGGTTCCATCGTCCCCGGTGGCGTCCAGTCATCGCTGTCCTCCATCGACTTGATATACTTCCGGCGACGCCGGATCGCCAGTCCGCCGGCGACGATCACCAGAAATGTCGCACTGTACCAGATGATCATGTCGACATCCAGCCACTGCAGAAGGTTATACCATCTATACCGCCGTCTCAGTTCCCGGTGCCAGGCCGCCTCGACGGTGAACATGTCGCGTCCGGAGAAATCACGGAACATCTCATCGGGATTTTCGCCGTTACGGTATCCATGGACCAGCCTTGCGATTGACGGCCAGCCCCAATTCTCTACCAGGAATTCCACGGCGCTGATTGATTGAAGGTAAGCAACTCGCGCCTCCTGCGGCCCCAACCGGAGCATGTCATCTATCTCCTCGAGTGTGTAGGTTTTACCCAGCACTACGGCCCTCCCCAGTGGCGTGCGGCGCTTGTAGAGCGTCTCACCGCTGAGGTACATCGCCAGTCCCTCGCTGAGCCAGCGCGGAAGATGCAATTCGCCGCCGAGCTCGGTCAGCAGGTGAACCCCCTCGTGCAGCGCATTCACCAAGAACCGGCCTTTTTCAATATAGAGCCGAGGTGATTGCAGAATGACCAACCGCTTCTCCGGGTAGACGGCGCCGCCCGCCCACTCCGGAAGCCCACGCGTCATGTAGCGAAACCGCGCTTCATTCGGCGCAATGAAAATCGTCACCCGATTCGGCAACGCCAGCCCCAGCTTGGCGGCAAAGTCCCCCAGGTTGTCTTCATAGAGAATCGCCAGCCCCTCCGCCGCCCTGCTGTCCTGGACCTCGTGAAAAATTCGGATCGTACCGCGATTCAGCACAACCCATTTCCCCGGAGGCAGCTTTTCGCCGCCGGTCACCGGAACTCCGTCCGCCGAGGCCGTAAAGAGCGCCAGGATGAATGTCAGCGCTGTCCACAGGCGACTCATCAGATAACCTCCACCGGATCGACATCGACATGCATCGTAACCCCCGAGCCGAGCTTCATCCCCGCACTGACCTTCCTGATTGAATCGCGCAACATCGCGCCGTCGGGATCGTCGGCCCGCCGCGTGCGCAGTAAGACACGCCAGCGGTAACGCCGCTTGACCCTCGAAAGGTATGCCGGAGCGGGTCCCGTCGGCATCAGTGGAGCTCCAATCCTCAGACATTTTCCGGTAAACTTCTCGGCCGCATTCGCGGCTTCATTCTCGCGGGCGGCGGAGAAGGTGACCATCGCCATTCTGGCATATGGAGGGTAATCGAGACTGCGGCGCAGCTCGGACTCACGCCGCAGAAAACCGTCGATATCCGGTTCCATCAGCGAGAGGAAAACCGGATGCTCTGGTGTCAGGGTCTGAATCACTACCTCGCCCGGTTTTTCGCCCCTGCCCGCTCTCCCAGCCGCCTGGACCAACAGCCGGAAAGTGCGTTCGGCGGCGCGGAAATCCGGGAGAAAGAGCGAGGGATCGGCGTTCACCACGCCGACGAGGGTCACATGGGAGAAGTCATGTCCCTTGGCCACCATCTGCGTGCCGAGCAGAATCTGCGCCTCGCCCGAGGAGAACGCGCGCAGGATGCGTTCATGAGCTCCTCTCCTGCGCGCCGAATCCCGGTCCATCCGGACCGGGATCAGGGCGGGATAGCGGCGCACGATCTCCTCCTCCACCCTCTGCGTACCGGCGCCGAGAGCCCCGAGGTCGATCCCGCCGCACGAGGGGCAGACATCCCCAACGCGTTTCGAATAGCCGCATATATGGCAGCGCAGCCTCGGGCGATTCGGCACTCCGTGCAATGTCAGCGAAACGGCGCAGTTCGGGCACATCTCGCGCTCGCCGCAATCATTGCAAACCAGCACCGGCGCATATCCCCGGCGGGTGATCATCAACAGGATGCCTTCACCGAGTCTCAGCCGGCTTTCGATTTCGCGAGCGAGCGCCGGACCGATATAGGGAGCATCCGGTCCCTCGCGACGCCTGTCGACCACGGTTACCAGCGGCCAGCCCGCTCCGAAACGGCCCGCGAGATCAAGGCGCTCCACCTTCCCTTCTTCGACCAGCTGCATGCTCTCGAGGCTCGGGGTCGCCGAGACGAGCACCACCGTCGCACCCGCCCGCCGACCACGAACGAGGGCGACATCGCGCCCGTGATAACGCGGTGCCGGGTCCTGCTGCTTGAACGATTCCTCGTGCTCCTCATCGACGATCAGCAGGCCGAGGTCGTGCACCGGGGCGAAAACCGCGCTGCGCGGGCCGACCACGATCCGCGCCCGGCCTTCGTTGACTTCACGCCAGGCCGCCACCCTTTGCGCCGGGTTCAGTGCGGAATGCTGAATAACTACCGGAACTTCGACCGCCGCCCGGATGCGCGCGACGACCTGGGGCGTCAGGGCGATCTCCGGCACCAGCAGAATCGCGCCGCGCCCAAGTTCGACCGCCCGCTTCAAGGCTTCGACATAGACCCTCGTCTTGCCGCTCCCCGGCGCGCCGTTCAACAGGAACGGTTGAAATCCCGGTTTGTCCAGCGACGATACCAGGCGATCCACGACCCTCGACTGATCCGGCGAGAGTTCGGGGATCTCCGAAGTCGCGCGGGGGTCGAATCCAGTGGAAATAATCTGCTTCGGCCTGCGTTCCACCGTCGCCAGCCCGCCGTCACACAGAGCCTTGAGTATCGGGCGCTGAACCCTCGCTGCGCTCCGCAGGTCGCGCCACTTCATTTCGCCGCTGGCTTCGACCAACGCCGTGAGTGCGCGCCTCTGCGCGAGCGCCCTTCCAGGAGCACCGTCGGGACCGGCTCCATCCGTGAGGCGGACCCACTCCTCGGTATGCGATTTCCGGCTGTCCAGCACGAATTTTTCCCGGACCTCAACGAGGCCGAATTTCTCGAGGCTGCGAAGCGCCGTCAGGCTCGCCGCGGAACCGCATCCTTTCGCCAGCGTGGCGAATGTCGTTCTTCCAAGCCCCGCCGCCGCGCGTGCAAGCCGCGTGAGAGACCGGTTGGCCTGAACCTCGTCCGGCCACTGCCCCTCAAGCTCGGGACCGATCCACTTGACCTGCAGCGACGGCGCACGCATCAACCCGCTGGGTAGAGCGGCGCCGAGCGCCGTCGCCCAATCGCAGAAATAGTAGTCGCCGATCCAACGTGTGAGCTTGAGTATTTCCGGGGAGACTGAGGGGTGTTCGTCGAGCACGTCCTCGATTTCGCGAAGCTTCACGCCCTCCGGCGGGTTTCCTGTCGTCCCGACCACTACGCCGACAACCTTGCGCGAACCGACACGCACTTCGACCCTGTATCCGATAAGATCGACGGCATGGCGGCCCGCGCCGGGCGCATAGGTCAGGAGGATGCCCTGCGGTCCGGTGACCGCTACGCTACAGAGTTCTTTGTCGCTCATTTTTTGCGAAAAACCACTCGTAAAGGCACCCCCACGAATCCATACTCCTCGCGAATCCTGCGTTCGAGGAACCTGCGGTAGGCCTCCGGCATCAGCACCGGATCGTTGAGGAAACAGGCGAACAGCGGCGGACTCGCCGCCACCTGGCTTGCGTACTTGATCTTCAGCCAGCGCCCCTTGACTGCGGGCGGGGGTTTCTCCGCGATCACCCGCTCAATGAACTGGTTCAGTTTCGCGGTCGAGATTCTCGAACGGCGCGAATCGAAAACCTCCAGCGTCATGTCGAGTAATTTGCGCGTCCGCTGTCCGGTGAGCGCCGATGAAAACAAGACGGGGGCAAAGGCGAGATCGGGGAGCTGCCGGCGCAGTTCGCGTTCGAACGCCGGAAGAGTGCTGTTGTCCTTTGCGATCAGGTCCCACTTGTTGACGACGATGATCAGCCCCTTGCCCTTGTTGCGCACATCGTCCAGCAGGCGGCGGTCCCATTGGGTCAGACCGTCGGGAGCGTCGAGCAGCACGGCCGCGACGTCGCTGCGGTTGATCGCGCGAATCGTCCGCAGGGCCGTATAGTAATCGACGGCTTCGGCGCTGCGCAGTTCGCTTTTCCGACGCAGACCGGCCGTATCGACGAGACACAGAACCCGGTTTTTGTAACGCATCGAGTGGTCGATTGCGTCACGGGTCGTACCGGGAACATCGGACACGATCTGGCGTTCCTGGCCGATCAGACGGTTGACAAGGGAGGATTTTCCCACGTTCGGCCTGCCGATCACCGCGAGCCGCACCTCCTCCTCTTCGGAATCATCCACGACATGTTTCGGGAGACCGTCGACGATGTTGTCGAGCAGGTCGCCCGTGTTCAGTCCGCTGCTACCGCTTACTGCCATCGGGTCGCCGAGCCCGAGTGAATAGTATGACGCCGCGTCAGGTTCCCTTTCCGGGTTGTCGATCTTCGTCACCGCGAGAATCACCGGGACCCTCGTCTTCTGAATTCTGCGCGCGACGGTGACGTCGAAATCCGTAGGCTCAACCCTGCCGTCGACGACGAAGACGACCTTGTCCGCCTGCCGTATCGCCTCTTCGGCGGCGAGCGATACCAGCCCTTCGATCCCCTCCTGTTCGCGCGTCAGCAAACCCCCGGTATCCACTAGGGTGAAGGAGTACCCGTTCCACTCGAGGTCCGCGCTGATCCGGTCGCGCGTCACCCCGGGCTGGTCGTCCTCGATCGCCTGGCGACGCTTGAGCAGCCGGTTGAAGAGGGTCGATTTGCCTACGTTCGGCCTGCCGACAATTGCAACCATCGGACGGCTCACTACAATCCTCCTCCCCTTGAATCTGAATGAACAGACAGGATTATAAACTCGTAACTTTTGATAGATTCAAGGTAATACATGAGAAGCGGCTCGTCTTAGCTTATATTTTCAAACCTGCACAATCAAGGCGGGAGAATCATGTCCTACAGCGATCTGCGCATATTCCAAATGACGACGATGCTGGTCGCTGATATCGTCAATGCAACCCGGACGTTCACCGATTCGGAAGGTTGCACAGTCGCCGCTCAGCTACGCAGCACTTCAGAGTCCATCCCGGGATTTATTCGACAGATCTTGGAATGCGAGAATGTAAAGGACGGCTCTCCCCATCTCGACGGCGCGCTCAACGCTCTCGCCGAAACAGGCTACTTCCTCGAAATGGCCGTCAGCCAGGAATGCCTCGACAGTGATGACGCCTCCCAGCTTATCCACCGGATCGAGGCGAGCAAGAGCTCGCTGATCTCCTTCATCCAGAGCGTCAAGCGCTTCACCGAGGATTAGTACTTTGTCAAGCATGAATTGGTCGTGTGGCCCGGCGAGCGGGTCTCGCCGGGTTTCAACGTTCCGGTCTTGCGATGACGTAGTCAACATGTGACCTGCCGGAACTCAAACATGTAGTGTCAGGTCCTGAAGCGGCGAAGCCGTTTTGCGACCTGACACTCAAACCTGATCTGAAATGGCACTATAAACGGACAAACAGGTCGAAATCGCTCTCAGTTCGGAACCAGCCGTTTTTTACTCCTTGCTCTCTCCAACACCCTCTCCTCGAGCGGTGGACGGGACTCGAACCCGTAACGGCCAGCTTGGGAAGCTGGAGCGCTACCATTGCGCCACCACCGCCGAACGAAACAAAATTACTACCCGAAAAGCAAAGCTGTCAAGCTTGACCGGCCGGAGCACGGCGTGGTTCACGCCGGGGATAACCGATTCTCCCCGGGGTCACTGACTCTGGGCTACGTGACTGTTTTCAATACAAAAGTATCGATGATGGACATGTGGAAGGTGAGGACAGCGTAAATCATCGGAGTCCTGCATACGGCTGATAGCCCGATCAACCTTGTTTGAAAACAACCACTTCTCTTTGAACAGTTACGATTTTCACACTATCTTATTGATGCGGCAACCTGAATCGATGATCGAAGCCCCACCGGGGTGGGAAGCGCGAGCCTGACACTACCTGCGGCGCGAAGGTCCGTCTTCAGAGGTGACGCAAACAGCGACAGGCATACGGCCATGCAGCAAAAAAGCCCCCGGCGACACTGTTAGCGGGTGCTCAGCGGAGCAACCGCAAGAACACACGATCAACACCGCAGACAAAATGGGTAACGAACACAAGACAAAGTCCCAATTGATCGAGGAATTGGAAAGCCTGCGGGCGAAAATGGGCGAAGTCGATAAATCGCAGGCGGACTTCCTCCAGGCTCAGAAAATGGATACCGTCGGTCTCCTCGCCGGAGGCATCTCCCATGATTTCAACAACCTGATCACGATCATTATCGGGAACACCAGACTCGCCCTGGAGCAGATCGACGAGCGCGATCCGCTTCGCAAGAACATCGAGACAATCGCGAGGTCCGCCGACCGCGCGGCGGATTTGACGCGCAAGCTGCTCGCCTTCAGCCGTAAACAGATTCTCGTACTCGAGATCATCAACATCAACGATATTCTCGACGGCATGCATTCAATGCTCCGCAGGATCATCGGAGAGGACATTGATCTGCAGGTTGTTCCCGGCCGATATTTGTGGAACGTAAAGGCCGATACAACCCAGATCGAGCAGGTGCTCATCAACCTCGCCGTGAACGCTCGTGACGCCATACCCGACGGCGGCAAGTTAACCATCGAAACGGAAAATGTCGTGATCGATAAAGACAATGCACCCTCGACCATTGAGATAGAACCGAGCTCCTACGTCACGCTCAGCGTCAGCGATACCGGCACCGGGATGAGCGACGAGGTAATAGCTCACGTTTTTGAACCGTTTTTCACCACCAAGGAAGTCGGCAAGGGCACGGGTTTGGGGCTTTCCACTGTGTACGGCATCGTCAAGCAGAGCGGCGGCTACACATTGATAGACAGCGAAGTGGGAAAAGGAACCACGATAAGGATACTCCTTCCCGAAACCGAAGGGGTGGCCAAAGCCATAGATGAACATAAGACAACAACGGAGAATCTTTCCGGCACGGAGACGGTTCTCGTGGTCGAGGATGATGATGAAGTCCGCGAAACGGTTTCGATTTCCCTGCAGCATTACGGCTACAAGGTTATCGAAGCGAAATCCGGAATCCAGGCCCTGGAACTGCTTCAATTCCGGGCGAATGCGGTTGACGTGATTATGACCGATGTACTCATGCCGAAGATGCGGGGCGATCAATTCGTCAATGAGATCAGGGGAATCTGGCCGGAAATGAAAGTCATCTTCATGTCCGGTCAGGATGAGAACCTTCTGGCCGGTCTTAGCGAACGGGAACCGGCCTACCATTTCATCGCAAAGCCATTCAGCCCGAACGCTCTCGTTCTGAAGGTCAGAACGGTATTGGATGATTGAATTCACGATTCACCGGATGTACAATCACACCCGCCGTACCCACCAGACGGCGCTTATGAATAACGGAAAAATGCTGTAATTGCACGGTTCTTATACGTGTTGCGGAAATCGGCTGGTCTCGCTCGACAGGAAGCGAGAAGTTGATTCAAGGAGCATTGTGATTGGAACGGCGACCGGCAATACCTGAGAAACTCGATGGTTCTCAACCGATACAGCCAAGAATAAACCATGCATCTCGTAAGCGTCGATAACATCCCACCGGACTCGATTCTCGGACGCTCCATCTACGATGAGCGGCTGGAGCTGCTGCTGGCGACGGGATACAAGCTCGACGCCCGGATCACAGAGATGTTGAAAGGCAGGGGATATACCTATGTATACGTGATGGATGGAGCCGCCGATGATCTCGAGATCGAGGAGATGATCGACGTCACCCTGCGAAAAGCGAGCGGCAAGACTATCGAGAAAGCCTTCGAGATCATCCGGTCGAACCCCACCCTCAAATCCCTGGAGATTAAAGAGATCGAACAGCGGCTAGATGTGGACCCGAAACTGAAAAACCTGATCCCGCTTACAAAATTTCGCCGAATGGCGCTGGACCTGATCGAAGAGGTCATCGCCAACAACGTTCACATCTTCTCATCGCTGCCCCAGCGTTCCGATGCCTCTCAGGAAATCGAACATGCCATCGATACGGCTCTCCTCTGCCTGCTGATGGGGCAGTCACTGAACATGCTGATCGACGACTTGCGATCCCTGGTTACCTCCGCCCTTCTGCACGATGTCGGAAAGTTTGTCCTCCCAAAGCCAAAACAGAAGAAGACCGGAGCCCCCGATACCGAATCGCAAACGATGCTCAGAGAACATCCGACATATTCGATGTTGATCGTCAAGGGCAGCGATTCCACCAGCTACAGGGAGCAGACCGCCGTACACCAGCATCATGAACAACTGGACGGCAACGGTTATCCGCTGGGCCTGAAATCAAAGGATCTTCAACCCGAGAAACGGCGCGCCGAGGAGAAGCGCCAGATATTCTGGCACTCGGCAATTCTGGCCGTGGCGAACCTGTACGATATTCTCGTCTCAGGTAAGCTCGACGGAAAGATGCGCACGCCGGAGCAAGCGCTGGGAATCCTGATCAAGCAGGCGGGTATTGCCTGGAACAGCTATGCCGTACGGGCGCTTGGGCAGGTTGTGCAGTTGTACCCGGTCGGCTGCCGGGTCCGGGTTCGAAAAACCCAATCCAGCGAGATCGCGGGGTATTTCGGCGTCGTCGTCCGTAACAACCCGAAGAATCCGACCAAGCCTGAAATTGTCCTGACACACAATAACCTCGACGTAAAAATCAACCCCATACACGTGAATTTCGCACTCGACAGAAGGGCCAAGCTGGAAATCGTGCTCTAAGTTGCGGATGAGATCCGGGACCAAGGTCCCGGGCCACCCGTCCGAAGGTCGAATTAATGCACGACGCCCACCAGGCGGGGCGGTGCGCCTTCGTCCGCCAGGATGTGAAACTGTGCCGGTGTTGTGGCGGGCTTGCCGTCGCGCAAAGCCGGCACATCGACGCGGAGATATCCCCTATACGGAGCGGTATTCCGTGAACCGCTGGCGCACCACCCTATTGTCAACCTGTACCGGCGGCTCACCCCTTCCCTGCGCAGCATCGACGAACATCCGCTCACCTCACGGGACCTGGAGAGAATCAGCGCAATATTTCACTCAGCGGATCTCTCCTTTCACCACCTGCTATCCCCCGTCGCCGCCCTTTTCGCCTCCACACCCTTTTCAAAACCGATACGCGCATTCCTCGAAACGGCGGATACTCTTCTCCTTCGATTACCCTTTCTACGCAGGTACGCCTGGCAGGTTGTCCTCGTCCTGAAAAACCCCGGGTCATAGAACCGAAACATCTCCCTGCTTAATCGTGCGAGGCATAGAAATGTCCATCTCTATCATTCCATTTTGAAATTCGGTATTGAGAGGCATATATTATGCATCATTTCACATAAATGAAATATTAGAATGATCGACCCGAAGAAAGTCGAACTCGAAGCGGAGCTGCTTTCCCTGCTGGGGCAGCCGACTCGCTTGAAGCTGCTCTACATTCTCCGTGAAGGCGAAAAGTGCGTATGCGAGATTCTGCCGCAGATGTCCGAGGACCAGTCGGTGATCAGCAGGCACTTGATCCGCATGCGACAGGCCGGTCTGCTCAGCTCTCGCAAGGAGGGTGTTTCGGTCTACTACTGGATCAGCGAACCGCGCGTTTTCAAGCTGCTCGAACTGGCAGATGACATCCTGATCACATCCTGTCGCAACAGGGCGCGGGAAGCGATTGGCGCGCTCTGAGCTTAAATTTCGATCGGTATGCATGCTTATTCGTGCATAAATACATGAAAGAATAAGATGCTGAAAATTCCGCTCGCCGGCTGGGAGGCGTTGCGCGATTACCTCTCCGCCCACATGCTTACCGGCCTGATCAAGGTCGCCTCGCCGAAAGAGATCGCCGCAAGGGGGATCTTCGCAACTCCGGGAGTGATTGTCGACGGCAAGGTCGTTTCAGCCGGGAAAATCCCGGTCGAACGGAACATGGCAAACTGGTTCAAGCAGCCTCATCCAATTGGGTTTTGTGGAGGAGATAATGGATTCCGAAGCGGGCAAATCATCCAGGCCGCGACTGGCCTTTCTCGACCGTTACCTGACATTCTGGATTTTCGCGGCTATGGCGGCGGGCATCGCGCTCGGCGCCTGGGCCCCGGTGGTTCCGGCGGCGATAACCCGCCTCTCGATCGGCACGACCTCGATCCCGATCGCCGTCGGCCTGATCCTGATGATGTACCCGCCGCTGGCGAAAGTCCGTTACGAAGAACTACCGCGTGTGTTCCGAAACGTCAAGATTCTAAGCATCTCTCTCCTGCTCAATTGGGTTGTCGGTCCAATCCTGATGTTCGCCCTGGCTATCGTTTTCCTGCGGGACTACCCGCATTACATGACCGGCTTGATCCTGATCGGCCTGGCCCGCTGCATCGCGATGGTCATCGTCTGGAACGACCTGGCCAAAGGCAGCCGCGAATATGCTGCCGGACTGGTGGCACTGAACTCGATTTTCCAGGTATTCCTTTATTCGGTATACGCTTATATCTTCATCACCATCATACCCACCTGGTTCGGTCTGGAAAGCTACACCGTCAATATTACTATCGGTCAGATAGCGAAAAGCGTTTTCATTTACCTCGGGATTCCGTTCATTGCCGGGTTCCTGACACGCTTTATGCTGATCAGAGCGAAGGGTGAGGAATGGTATGTAAAAGAGTTCTCGCCGATCATCAGTCCCATCACTTTGATTGCCCTGCTCTTCACGATCGTGATCATGTTTTCGTTGAAGGGCGACATGATCCTGGAACTACCCTTTGACGTGATTCGAATCGCGATTCCGCTGTTAGTGTATTTTGTGGGGATGTTCGTTTTGACCTTCTTCATCGCCAAAGTGATGGGAACGGACTATTCCAAATCAGCATCCCTCTCGTTTACGGCTGCATCCAACAATTTCGAGCTGGCGATCGCGGTGGCGATCACCGTATTCGGCATCCATTCCAAGGAGGCTTTCGCCGCGGTGATCGGCCCGCTGGTCGAGGTGCCGGTGATGATCAGTCTCGTCAGTGTCGCCCTTTGGCTGAAGAAGAAGTGGTTCAACGTCGATTCGCACCCGATACGGGCTTGAGTCCCACTCCCCGCTTCCCGGCAGTCTCCTACAGTACCGTAGTAGGTGTCGCCCGGAACCACGGTGTTCCGGGAACCATTCCCCATCTGCGTGTGGGATGGTGGACAATCAGGAATTAGAATGAAGAATTAGGTGGGTGGCCCTGTTGGCTTGTCCAACAGTGCTTGCGCTCTGAATTTTCAGGGTTTCAATTCAATCGCTTGTAAACAACGCCGTACTCTACTTAACCTTTGCAAATTCCCTGCCCTCCAACTGGAGAACCTGAGCATGCTGCGGTCAATCCCCTGGGTCCGTATCTGGATCAGGCCGCGCACGACGATGCGCGAAGCCTTCGAGACCGCCTCGCTGAAACATGTACTGCTTCTGGCCTCGCTCTTCGGAGTCGTCACCTTCATCGAAGCCGCCAGCAGCGAATCATGGGGCGAGAGTATCCCGCTGCCCTGGCTCTTGACCATGTCGGCCTCCATCGGGCCGGCGTTTGGGATCGCGGGTCTCTATATCTTCTCCGCAATTTTAAAATTGATCGGACGGCTCGTCGGCGGAAAAGCGGAGAGTTCGAGGATACGCACCGCGGTCGCTTACGGCTACATCCCGTGGATCTGGTCGCTTCCGGCCTGGGCTCTCGGTATCACCCTCGGGGGCATCGAGTTTTTCAGGAATCAACCCGAACGCACGGTCTCCGACCCGCTTGCGATCGGCCTGACAATTGGATTGGTGTTGGTGCTCCTGCCGGTCTTTTTCGCATTGATCGTCCTGGCGATAATCGTATCGTGCAAATGCTATGGTGAAGCGCAGGGATTTTCCGCATGGTTGGCGCTGCTTAACTTTGTTCTTGCGTTTCTCGCGTTAATCATCGCCATCGCCCTGGTTGCAGCGCCGATAAGTCTGGTAATCTTCGGCACGCTGTCATGATTCCCAATGGCGGGCGATTATACCGATGCTCGTAAGTATGTTCACATGATCGGCGTCTGCCGGGTTCGGAGACCCCGGCTACGGACTGGGTTCACGCAACACGGGCTACATTTAAGAACCGGAAGACGCGCGAACCACACGAAACCCATTGCCGTTGTCATGGTACGCAGGCTCACGCCCGCTGCGACGGGCGGAACGACAATTCCACAGGTAGTTGTCCTGCAAGCCGCCTGACGTTAAACAGGAGCCGCCACGCAACACACGGTAGGTTCCCCGGGGCGTATCCACCCAAGCCGAACCGTCGGAAGGCGCACCGTCGTAACTATAATGCCAGTCGTCCTCGCACAACTCCCAAACGTTCCCGTGCATATCGTAAAGACCCCAACCGTTCGGAAGCTTCTGACCTACATCATGGGTCCGGTAATTGCTGTTTAACACCACCCAGGCGTAATCCCCCAATTGGCTGTAATCCAGGTCATCACCCCAGGGGAAGCGCGTCGTCGTACCCGCGCGGCAGGCATACTCCCATTCAGCTTCCGAAGGCAGACGCCAGGGATCGCCCGTTTCGGTTACATTGATCTCAGAAAGAAAGTCATTATGTATATCGTCCCATGACACCTCTTCTATCGGAAGGTCCAAACTGCCAACGAAGAATGACGGGTTCGAGCCGGTCACCGCCTGCCACTGCGCCTGCGTCACCTCGCATTTCCCCATCCAGAAACCCCGTGAAATCGTCACCTGATGGCGGGGATATTCATTATCGTATGAATTCTGTTCGCCGTCCTGAGCACCCATCATGAACGATCCCGACTCTACCCATACCATGATAATTGGCACGTGGTCCGAGCCCATGTATGCCGTCCATTCATCCCCGTGATCTGGATTTGAAGGAGGTGTACCCGCGCCCCAGTGTTCCGGCATTTCCGGCATATCCGGCATGTCACCGGTGCATGAGAGCGTAAAGATGGAAATGATGATGACCGCCGCAGGCAATTTTCCATTCATCTTTTTTCCCATACCAAACAGACCTATATACATGGCCATGTTCGAGAACCAGATGCAACCCGGCGACGTGTCGCCGGGGAAGAAGTTGCCGTCGGTTCCGTGACATCTACGACCTCGCGGAGCTTCGCTTCGGTTCAGAGATCCCGGCCTACGGGCTGTAGGAAACTGGACCCCCGGGTCAAGCCCGAAGATGACATTTTAAGTTGCACTGAGAACACGGGCTACATCTGGTTACCATCGGAGACCGACGGTCAACGCCGGTGCGGCACCGTCCGCCATTCCCCGCAAGCCAAGCTCCAGGCCGGTTTCCGATTCTCTTCCGGTTTCACCACTGCCGGACCTTTTCGCCAGCACACCGGCATCGAACAGCGACCAGAGATATATCCCGGCGGCCGTCCCTATGGCGGCCCGGTTAAGGTTACTCATGTTCTTCATGCTGTCGTATTCGTGCGAGGCATTCACATAGTGGTCAAAACGTTCCGAATAGCTGATCCGGGAATCCATGACCTCGGCAATATGGTATTCATACTTGGAGCTGTAATCATCGAATTCGTACCTGCTATAGAAGGCGGCAGCCACCGAAACCCCGAACCCGATCATGTACAGCAATCCCCTCGGCTGGTTTGCACTGAGGTTTCCCAGCCCGGGAATTATCGCCGACTGGAGAAGAGGCGAAAACGCTTTTCGCGCGGTCCCGGTCGAGCCTGGCTCAAGTTTTCCGGCTGTTCTCGAGTCCGATACGAGCCACGCGGCGGGAGGGGTCGCAGCCAAAGAGAGGCGCTCCCCTTCACGCAGTCTAATCCTCTTCACCCATTCTCTTGAATGGCCCGGAAACCTAGCCGTTATCTTGTATTTGCCGGGTGCAAGCCCCTCCAGTTTCAGGGGCACCTTCCCGCGCAGTTTGCCGTCGATGAAAACCTCCGCGCTGTCCGGCGATGAGGTGATCTCCAGCGTGGCGGGCTTGACCAGCCTTGCCGCGAACCTCTTCTCCTCCCCAACCTTAAGCTGTATAGTCTCCTCGTGGTCGAGATATCCGGGGAGGGAAAATCTGACTTGGTGTCTTCCCGCGGCGATTTCAACGATTGTGTAGGGTGTCCGGCCGATTTCCTGTTCATCGAGGAACACCACGGCCTCGAGCGGCTCGGAGATCAGCTTCAGGGAGGACTTCCCACGTTCGAGCTTGACTTCCAAGTGCACCATCTCGCCGGGGGAGACGAACACCGAACTCGAACCGGTAAGATTATGCCTTTCGAGGCGTATTGTGTAAATCCCCGCCGGTAATGATTCGAGGAGTTTTGGTGTCACTCCCTCCTGAAGTTCGCCGTCGATGTAGATGGAAGCGCCCTCGGGGTCGGACTTGATGTAGATATCCCCTCGTCTGGCAACCCCGGCTCGGGGTAGGAGAACGGTCTCGGCGTCCAGCCCGGCGATCATGCGCGCTGCCTGGCGGATGCTGCTGGACAGCACCTCGTCAATTGGGCACTTACAGTCAACATTCCGCTGAATGAGAACTCGCCCCGATCCAACGTCGATCATCCGCAGGATTATTGAGTAAGTCTGGCCCACCTTGCCGATTGATCCGGCGATCATCCGCTCCACCCCAAGCAATCGGCCCACCTCCACTGCGCACTCGTCGGTGGAACAGTCGGAAAGCTGGAACGATTGCTCGCCCAGGATATCTTCCATGGTGTTCCGCTCGATTACGGAGAAACGGCCGGTGTGATCCAGCTCCAGGCGCAGACGATCCGAAAATGTCACCCGGTTGCCCTCCGGGACGCCTCCGGCCATCTGGAGATCGAGCACAGCGATGTTGAAACGCCCGCCGGTCTGGGCGGCGATCATGGCGGGAAGCAGGACCAAGATCGAGATTAATGCGGCCAACCGGCGCATGGCTTATCCCTCTGCGTGTTGATGCATGGCTAATATCATAAAGAAATCAGGTTAATGAAATGTATGAATATCCACAAGCAGAAAAAACAAGTACCGATCCGGATCATCAGTATATTTTTCTTTCTCGAGGCGGGGCGGAGTAACAAAAAAGCGCCCCCGGCCAATCGCCGGGGGCGTTGTATAATTTTCGTGATTAACACGGCTTTTTCGTCAATCGAGCCTGAAGCGTATCACCTGCTGCATACGAACGCGCACCGCCCTGTCGCGCTGGTAACCCGGTGTGAACCTCATCGCCTTGATCGCCTTCACCCCGGCTTCCCCGAAGCCGAGCCCGGCCGGACGCTCCTGGTGAATCACAACTTTTTCCGGCTTGCCCCTCTCGCTGACGATGAACTGGATGATCACATCGCCCTCGATCTGGGCGCGGTGGGCCATCTCGGGGTAGAGGTTGTTCTTGTGGAGGTAGTTGTATAGCGCCTGAACTCCACCCTGTATCTGGGGCACGACCTCAACCGCGAAGAAATCGACAGCCTCTTCATCAATCGACGGCGGCGGTGGCGCCTCGGCGGTCCAATCGAAATCATCGAGGTCCTCAAGCGGGATATCATCCTCAATGCTTATGTCGGGATCCTCTACCGGGATCGAGGGCCGCGCCGGAGGCGGTGGGCGCTTGATCTGCTGGGTTATCGGGATCTCCTCCGTCTCGAGAACCACCTCGGTCGCCGCCCGCTGTACAACCTCGAACTCAAATTTCTTCGAAAAGAGGAAAACCAGGGTAACCAGCAGGAGTGAAGCCACCATGCTGATCTCGAATATCAGTGGATAGAAGAGCCGAACCTCAGCTTCCGGTTTCTTGAAAGAGAGCATCGCTGTACCCCCTTATTTGAACCGCGTGGCATAGTTAATCCGGAGGGTATACGCATCCCGCAACTCCTCCTGGATGTCGTTCACGAGCCCCATCTCGACATCCTTGTCGATCTTCAGGCTGACGAGCAGACGGAGGTTCTGGGAGAACTTGTCCGCCATGATCGATTCGATGTCCTCGACATCAACGATCTTGTCATCCACGGAAATCTGGTTGAGCTTGTCGACGAAGAGATAGGCGACATTGCGCTTCATTTCCAGTTTCTCGGTGGTTCTCGCTGCGGGAGTCAGCACCGGCAACCCGCGGTACTCCTTGAATACGGTAACCACCATGAAGAAGATGAGCAGCATGAAGATGATGTCCGGCATCGCCGTTGTCGGGATCTCGGCTTTAGCCCTCGTTTTCTTCTTGAATTGTATCATGATCCCTCCCCCTACTACTCGGGTTCCGCGATGGAAATCTTCGTCGCCCCGGCGCGTTTGATCTCGTCCAGAACCGAGATATAATCCTCGTACGACGTGGTACGTTCGGTCTTGATCGAGACGATCAGCTTGGGTTTGCCTTCGGCATCGAGCCCCCGCGCCTGCAACTTCGACATGATAATCTGGCGGATCTGGTGGATCTCCGCGGGCTCATCGTCGATCAATATCTGTCCCTGCGCGTTAACCAGGACGTTCGAGATGTTCTCGGGATTAACCTTGAACTCGCCCCCCCGGTCGGGGAGGAACATCGGAATCCCCTTGTCCATGTCGATCGTCGTGGTCAGCAGGAAAAAGATGAGCAGCATGAAGACGATATCCGGCAAGGATCCGGCCGGAATCTCCGCCTGCTTGGTGGTTTTCTTGATCTGCATCATTGCACCGTCCTCCAACTTCCGTACGCGCTGACCCTGAGCGGGCTCGATTACACGCCGGAACCTTTACCCGCGAATTCCTCGAGGGTATCCACGAATTCAACCGAGGACTCCTGCATATCGACCACGATGTTGTCGATCATCGAGAGAAAGAAGTTGTTGAAGAACTGGACGATTATCGCGACGATGAGACCGAAGAGCGTCGTCAACAGCGCCTCCGAGATACCGTCCGCAACAATCGACGCGGAGATCTCATTGGCGTTCGCAATGTCCTGGAAAGCACCGACCATTCCGGAGACCGTCCCGGTAAATCCGAGCATCGGGGCGGTGGCGATAACGGTCGCGAGCCAGATCATGTTCTTCTCGAGGAAAGCCATTTCGATCTGGCCGGCGTTCATGATCGCCTTTTCGACGTGCTCGACGCCGCGCCCGAGCTTCTGCAGACCGGCATTGAATACGGACGCCACCGGGCCACGGGTTTGAGCACTGACCTCCATCGCGGCATTTACGCCACCACTCTGCAGGGCCTTGTTCACCCTGACGATGAACTCCTTGGTGTCCACGGTGGAGAGGGTCAGGCTGATGGCGCGTTCGATGACAAAACCGATACCAACGATAAATACGAGGAGAATTGGCCACATGAACGGGCCGCCCTTAATAAACAGATCAACCATTCTTTTGCCTCCTGTGGCTGACTTTTTTGGGGGGGGGGTCGGCTCCCTGGTTGAACGACCTCCGCCCAATGCTCTTTATAAAGCTATCTGTTACAGCTTGTTATTGTAAAGCCTGTAATCTTGCCTGTCAACCTTTGTCTCCGAGCAAAGAACGCTTTGCAAGCTCGTCTGCCTCTCCCATGTGAGCCCGAGCGCTGTCGACAACGGCATCCGACGAGATCAGAATCTGCCAGAGAAAAGTCCGTCCATTGTACAGCCGTTGCGCGAGCTCGCCCTTTATCTGGGCAAGCAGAAACTCGCGATCGAGACGCCAGCCTTCCGGGTCAAACGCTATCCCCCGCTCGGCGGCGAAGTCGAAGAACTCCAACTCGAGGGCGCGTGAAAGGCTCCATTCATCGCGGAAACGTACGAACTCCATCTCCGGCTGATCGATGCGCTCGGCCAGCATCTGGGCCCATTCGAAGAGTACCCTTTCGCGCAGCAGACGCGAGCCATAGTCGCTGAGCTGACCGGGATCGATCTGCAGATCGGGATGAATTCCATGCCCGCCGTAAACACGGCGTCCGGTGCGTGTGAAGAACACTTGCGAACTGTCCACCGCCGCGCTATCCATATCCTCCCCGTGGCCTTCGCGGTAGATCTCGGCAAGATACTCGCCGATGCCATTGTCATAGGAACGCTGAACACACCGTCCGGAGGGCGTGTACCACCGCGAGATGGTGATCCTGACGACCGCACCGTCATCCATCTGGAAGGGCAGCTGCACCAGCCCCTTGCCAAAAGTCGGCTGGCCGATGATCAGCCCGCGATCATGGTCCTGTATCGCCCCGGCGACGATCTCGCTCGCCGAAGCGCTGCCGCGGTTGACAAGTACGACCAGCGGCAGGTATGGATTCGTGGCGCCGTCGGTTGCGAAAAGGGTGTCCGACACTTCGCGCATGCGTCCCCGTGTCGTCGCGATGATCTTCCCGCCCTCGATGAATTTGTCCGCCACCGCGGCGGCTTGGTGACGGTATCCGCCGGAATTGCCGCGCAGGTCGAGGATCTGCCGCTTCATCCCATCGCGCCGTAACCCGCGCAGCGCGGCCTCCAGCTCATCGGCGGTCACCGAGGTGAACTGGTTGATGACGATGTAGCCGGTAATGCCATCGGACAGGATGAAGGCGGCATCGATGGAATGTATCGGAATCCGGCCGCGGGTGAGGATAAGTTCGAACGGTTTGGACTCGCCCGTGCGCTGGACGGTGATTTTCACCTTTGTGCCCTCCGGCCCGCGCAACCGCCTGTGGACCTCGTCGTTGGAGATCCCGACTGCGCTGACATCGTCGATCTCGATGATGCGGTCTCCGGCGCGAAGGCCCATGCGGTCGGCGGGGGTGCCGGGGATCGGGCTGACAACGGTGAGGATATCCTTGCGCACCTCAAAATGGATGCCGATGCCGCTGAACTCGCCAGCATACTGCTCCTCGATCGCCCGTTGCTCGATCGGCGGGATGTAAACCGAATGGGGATCGAGGCTGCGCAGCATCCCCTCGACCGCCCCCTCGAAGAGCGCATCCATGTCCGGCGCGTCGACGTAGGTCTTCTGCACCAGGCGAAGAATATCCTCGAAACGGTCGAGCTGACGTGAAACCTGCTGTGAACCGATGACATCGAACACCCCGTCGGATACCGCACCGAGGGTGAACGTAGCGGCAAGAATAAATACATATAGAATTGTCCGTCGCAACGCCGTCTTGTTCACCTCCGGGCGGCCGGTTTTCTCTTCCATCTGGCTTTCCTTATCGAACTCCATCTATCCTCTCAACTGATCAACAGCATTCCGATTATCAATATCCTTTTCATCGCACGGCCTCCGCTCCGCCGCATCCCGCTCTCAACTCCAGGACCCGGGCGACTTGCGAAGATATTGGTCGCCGGGCAGCCTGACGACATATCCCCGGAGCTCCAGGCCGAGCAGCGTCGCCCCGAGACGCGAGGTGTCAATCTCAAGCTCGTCGGCGAGGCGATCCGCATGAACCTTCTCCACGGGATCGAGCCGTTCGAATATCTTCCGTTCGACCTCATCGAGCCCTTTGGGCGCGGCATCGAGCGGTAGGGCCTGCTGCTCCGCCGAGGGAAGAAGCCCCAGCAACGGTGAGAGGTCCTCGAGAATGTCGCCCGCATGCCTCACCGGAGTCGCGCCCTGCCGGAGCAGGTAATTGCAGCCCTCATGTCCCGGGGAGAGGGGATGTCCGGGCACGGCGAAGACCTCACGGCCGTCCTGCAGCGCATAATTGGCGGTGATCAGCGCACCGCTTTTCGCCGGAGCCTCGACGACGACGGTTCCGGAACAGGTCCAGGCGATTATCCGGTTGCGCATCGGAAAGTGCTTCGCTTCGGGCGCCGAACCGAGGAATAGCTCGCTGACGAGCGTCCCCTCCCTGACGATTTGATCATAGAGTTTGCGATGTTGACGCGGATAGACGACATCGAGGCCGCAGCCGAACATCGCCACGGTATGGCCGCCTTCCTGCAACGCCCCGCGATGAGCGGCCGAATCTATGCCGAGCGCCATTCCGCTGACCACCGCCACGCCGCCGCGCACAAGTCCGGCGCCGATCTGATGCGAGAGCTCCAGCCCCGGCGCGGAGGCCTTTCTCCTGCCGACCACCGCGACCGCGCGTCCATCAACCGGCAGGGGCTTGCCAAGGAGATAGAGGATCACCGGCGGGTCGGGGCTCTTCGCAAGCGGAAGCGGATATTCTCCCTCCCCGCGGACGATCACCCGCCCCCCCAGCGCCCGGACACGCTCGAGCTCCCTGCCGCCGAAATCCTCGCCCTCGGCTTCGCGCAGGGTGCGAATCTGCTCCCGCCCGAGCCCGCCGACGCTCTCGAGGGTCGAATCATCGGCGGAGAGCGCCATCATCGCTGAGTCGAACCGCTCGATCAACCGTCGCACGGTCTTCACACCGACGTCGGTCGCGCGCAGGAGGTTGAGCAACGCCGCCTTCTCATCATCGGGAACCTCGACCGCCGTTGAACGGCCGTTCTCGTCGGCGCCCGTCCGCTCCGGGGTCTGATCCCGTGGTTCAGAGTCCAAGGCTCAAGTCCTTTATTTTTTCGCCGTCAATCCGCAATCTGGGTGTAAACAACCTATTTACAATATAATACTTAACCTCAAGTGGTTTCCCGCCCCGCATCCCGAACCATCCTCGCGAGCTGATGCACGAGGTCATCGATGCCCTCCCCGGTTACCGCCGATATCCGCAGGTCCTCGCCCTCCCAACGGTCGCCGCCGAGGTCGGATTTGGTGCGCACAACCAGCCGCGGCCTCCCGGGCAACGAAGGGTTGAACGCCTCGAGCTCGGTCAACAATCCATCCAACGTTCTCTCCGGCTCGGGATCGATGGACTCGACGAGCACCGTGAGCACACGTGTCCGTTCGATGTGGCGCAGGAAACGGTGCCCGAGTCCCTTGCCCTCCGAGGCGCCCTCGATCAGGCCGGGAATGTCCGCCATGACGAAGGATTCCCATTCGCCCACCCTGACTATCCCGAGATGGGGGGTAAGGGTGGTGAAGGGATACTCGGCGATCTCCGGCCTTGCGGCGCTGACACGCGAGAGCAGCGTGGATTTCCCGGCGTTCGGCAGGCCGACAAGCCCGACATCGGCGATCAGCTTCAGTTCAAGCCTGAGCTTGCGCTCCTCGCCGGGCTTCCCCTTGGTCGCCTTTCGCGGGGTGCGATTCGTCGAGGTGGCGAACCGTGTATTACCCCTTCCGCATCTCCCGCCTCCGGCGACAACCTGCACCTGGCGATCCCCGGTGAGGTCGGCGAGGAGCTCGCCTCTGCCGTCATCGTAGACGAGCGTACCCGGCGGCACGCGTATCTCGACGTCGTCGCCGTTACGGCCGGTCTTCCGCTTGCCGCCGCCGTTTCCGCCGCGACCGGCCCGGACAATGTGCCTGTAACGCAGGTCGAGCAGGGTGTTGAGCTGGGGGTCCACACGGAGCATAACCGACCCGCCGTCGCCCCCGTCGCCGCCGTCAGGACCGCCCTTGGGGACGAACTTCTCGCGGCGGAATGAGACGACGCCGTCGCCCCCGTCCCCCGCGACCACACGCACCTTTACCCTGTCGATAAACATGAATGGAAGGTATGAGCAAGCGGGGATGCAGGCAAGTCAAATCCCGTGATGCGCTGATTCCGGGCTAACAGGCTTCCAATCCTGCTAATCCTGTCTATCCTTATAATTTCCAAGGAATTACTCGATCATGTATGGGGAGAAAGGATCATCGATATCGATCACGCCGCAACGGACATCCGAGATTCCCACGTAGAGTACGGCACAGCCGCTCTCCAGGAAGCGCAGTCCTCCGCTGATGACGATATCGTCCAGTTCGGGCGAACGTTTCGCCTCCCCCGGCGGGAAATTTTTACGCTCAGCGATGATCCGGACAGGTGAAGTCTCACCAGTCAGGTAAGTGCAAGTGAAGACCATCGAGCGGTAATGCTTCAGCAGTTGGCTGTCTGCATTCTCGGAGAAATGGGCGATGTGTCCCAACGCGCCGATCAGCCCCTGCTTCAACACATAGGCCGCATTCACACCGGACCATTCATCGTCGGAATGCTGTCGTGGCAGCAGGGACGCCTCTACCATCACGTTCTCGTCCAGCCGGTCGATCGAATCGATGATCGTGAAACCGATCTTGCCCCTTCCGCCGATTTCCCCCTGCGGGCGTGTGAAAACACCGACCCTGCCGTCATGAAGTTCAACCAGCCGGATGTCCTTCATGCCGAGCGGTCCTTCGGCGAACTTCTCCAGGCCCGGCAAATCGCGCCCGCGATAGAAATCGGTCCGCCAGGAACCATCGCCGACCGGAAAGACCACCCCGCCGAAAACCCACTCGTCGCCGATCCTCGAGATAAACGGGTCCTGCAGGTTGAAGATCAGGGTGCCGGGATCGCGCTGCCAGACTCCATTCACTTCCCTGAAGAACCATACCTGGCTGTCGGTTTCAATTCCCCGCGATTCAACTCTGGCGGCCAGGTATGTAATACCACGGTCCACGAAAGGCGCCGTGGGGTTGTACACATCCTTTCCCCCGGTATCGCTGAACTCCAGGAACCGCCCATTTCCAGCCGTTCCCATCCGACATACCTCCGATTTCATGCCATCGGTTACAGCGGATTCCCGCTTGCAGAGAATGACAACGGTCGATCTTCCGCCGCCGCCGGTTTTCCGTTCCGAATGCCGCCTCGACGCCGGCGCTGCAATTCCTCCGTGTGTTGAATATCCGGCTAACAGCGTTATCACGGGGTTTTCGTTTTCGACACCCGATCCGTAAACTCAGATGTCGAAGGCGACGCCGCGACCGATGAGCGGCAGGTAGCCGCAGTGAACGGCCAGCGAGGCGAAAGCCGCCATCCCCAGCCAGGCGGAACCCGGGTCATAGAGCACCCCCTTACCGCGATCTCATGTCTCACCGTAGAGACGAAGACAAACAGCGCAAAACAGCACGAGGCGAGAACATAGTAGAGAATGACGAACACGAGGCGCACCGCATCATGGTGCTGGATGTTGCGCCATGCCGACTCGAGATAAGCCAGCAGGATTTGTTTGTCATCATCCATCGTACCCCTCACTGAATTTCGGTATGAGACTCGACCCTGAACCGCAGCGCCTATGGCGCAAGCTCGCGAGTGCGTAGTGCTCGCAACGGTCGAGCCACCCGTCACCCGTCCGGTGAGACGCCAGCGCTACGGGCTTCTCCCGGGACGCGGTGGTCCTAGTGGACGAGATCACATGAATCGATGGGTTCTGAGCTGCGTCACACAGCTCAATGCAAGGCGTGAGTCCACAGGCATAACGGGTTATTTCAAGGACTCACAACGCCACAGTGGGCTGTGTGGCGAGCTCCCGAAGGGCTTGACGCAATGGGGTCATCTTCCTCGTTGGTTTCGCTTGCTGTGGAACCACCACACCGACGCAAAACCGCCTTGAATCTAATCCCATTGCGTCAAGCATAACACCGCGATTCATGTGATCTCGTCCACTAGGCTGCATCTGCTACCCGTCACAGGTCATAATTCGCCAGCGTCACCCTCCACGGCTTCCGCGTCGCCGCCCTCATCCTCCCCGGCCTGATCGATCCCGGTCTCAGGGCACCACTCGCCGACCGCTTCGGTATGCACTTTGACCGGCCCCTTCGCGGTCCAGGCCTCGCCGTAGTTGTAGCCCCAACCGAGATACTCCGACCCGCCGCCGCCTTCAGTTGTGATCAGGCAACGGCTGGAGAGGTAACCGATCGAATTCGCAACATCAGCCGGACGTTCCTTGTCGCCCGCCTGGGCATCGGCCGGGACCCAGCCATATCCGGGAAGATAAACCTCCGGCCAGCGGTGGAAGACCTCGTCGGTGGAAGCATCATCGCCGCGCAGCATCACCGCGCCGACATACCTCGCCGGAAGCCCGGCAGCGCGGCACATCGCGATGAAGACAAAGGTGTACTCGCTGCACGAACCGGTGCCGCGCTCGAGCAGCGCAGGGGCGACGTTCCATCCGCCCACAAGTTCATACTCGAGGTGTTCGGCGACATAGCTGTGTAGCCGGCGCATGATCCAGTAGGGGTGCTTCTCCCCGCCGACCGCATCGGCCACCGCGTCGCGTATCACCGGATCGTTGATGCGGAACTTGTCCTCGTCGGCGAGGTAGCGCTTGCTGATCTCCCTGGGAATGTCGCGCAGCGAGCCGACCCGCTCCGGGAAGATGAACCAGCGCGCGGAGGCCAGTTCCACGGTGACGGTCATCGTATGCCGGACCCGTTCGGCGAGTGACAGGTCGGTGAGATTCCAGTGAGCGAGTTTCTGGCCCCAGCGATCCTCGATGAACTCGTCCGGCGCGGGATCGAAGAGGATGTCGCCGATGATCTTCTGATTGGGGCGATCCGAGGGGATTGCCAGGTAGACATCGAGGGACTTGACCTCGCCGGGCCCGTAATTGCGGAATTCATGGGTGAGAATCAGACGCTCGGTTTTCGCATCGGCGACTTTGATCCGTGTATTCTCAGGATCGACGGCGACGGTATAGAGCATGTCATCCTGGTAATCGACGTTCCAGAGCGCGCCGCCCGCCCAGGTGAGTCCCCGCGCATACTTCCCCGGGGAGTCGAAGCTAAGTATCACCCTCCCTTCGTCGGGCTCGATCATGTAGATGCGGTCTTCGGCACGGTCCGAGCACCAGAGGTAGGTGCCGTCGAAGGTCAAACCCTGAGCCGCGTTCGCAGGTGCTGGAAATGAGATAATCGTCGTGCCGTCATCGGTCGAAATCCGGCGAATCCGGTCCGTGGCATCATCGGAGAGCCAGAGGTCGCCATCCTGCCAGGCCAGCCCCTGCGGACCCGGTGTCGGAGAATCGATACACCGCAAAGTAATCCCGGTCTTCGGGTCAAGCCTGTATATCTTCTCCTGTTCGCCATCGATGCACCAGAGCGCCTCGCCGTCGAAGGTGAGCCCGAGGGTGACGAATCCGGGCGCCGGAATGGTTTTGGCGACATTGCCGCTCTTCGGGTCGACGGCGTAGAGCGAATCGGTGAACCGGTCGGCAATCCAAAGATGTTTGCCATCGAAGGTGAGGCCGGTCGGACAGGGGCCCGGAGTGGGAACGCTGGCGAGTTTATCCCCGGTCATCGCGAAAGCACCGACTGCCACGATTATACCTGTGAGGGCAGCGAATACCGTAAATCTGAAGTTCTTCATGATGCCATCCTGTTGTATTCCATGGTATTATGATCAACGATTGTCTTACTTGTATTCGAGGGCCGACACCCGGCTATTGTATCTCGACAAACCTTTATACTCGTAGAACTTACTTTAGTGAAAACGGAGAGACAAGTAAAGGGCGGTTCCGCGGAAAATATCGGCCCGCAGCATTATATTTACAGTCACCGACAGCGATTTCGGCATCTTCAGTTGACAAGCATGACACACAACTCCTCGTTGCATAAGCTGAAGAAGCTACAGAATTTGAGGTCAACGGAATTGCCTGAATCGCCTCTGCGCTACCTGGCGAACGGTCCGCCTGAAGTCAAACTGACAGACCGCATGAAGCCGGATTCGGATTATGAAGCTGGTCTACATAAGCGATTTCCATCACCTGCTTGGGCCTCGCGAACCGATACGCCCCGAAATGCGTCGCCTGCTCCACCCCCTCGGCCGGTGCGGCAGATTCTTCATGGACCGTGTCGAAAACCGGCTGCGTTATGAAACCGGGATCGTGCACAACGCAGCCTTCAAATGGCTGAAAAACAACGACAGCCACTATGACCTGATTGTCAATGGCGGCGACAACGCGATGCCCCTGAGCAAACACGACGATCGCATTCAGGCGGTGAAGAGCGTGTGGAAACGTGAGCTGAAGCGTTACGGTGAGGAGAAGTACATCGCATTGTCCGGGAACCATGAACTGGGTCATGGCTACGAACCGGACCCGGACAGCTTCGAGGGGCTGCTCGATCTACGGTGGGATCTCTTCAGCAGGGAGGTGAACCGTCTGGGGTACGGCTACGAGCGGATCGAAGGCTGCACCCTGCTCACCCTCGACAGCGAACTCGCCCATTTCTCAATGACGGCAACCAATCATCCAAAGACCGCCGAGCATGCCGAGAAGATGCTCCGAACCTTTGAACAGGCCTGCCGCGAGCCCGGTCCGATGATTGTCATCACCCACAACACCCGGCACGTTCGAAGATGGATCCTCGGAAATGAACGCTGGCCGGCCCTGAGGCACTCGGAGCGACAGGTGATAATGCTCGGCGGCCATTTCCACATACCGCGGAGAATGTTTCGCAAGGGGGTCGATGTCCTCTGGTCCGGCGGCGCGAGCTACCCGGAGCCCTGGATGAGATGGGCCGCGAAACTGCCGCTTTTCGGTTTTCTGCTGCATGGTCCCGGGGCGATTGAGGCATATCTCGAATCGGGGAAGATCGCGGCCGCACACCAGCCATTCGGACTCGACATCAGCCTCTGGCCGCTGACGAGCTGAACTCTTTCGTCACTCTTCCTCCTGTACAACGCTGCAACCGTCCAACAGATTCAGCGGAACGCGGGAAGGACTTGGAGTAAAATTCCCGCTTCCAGCTCCAATCAACGAAGGGAAGCATGATGAAACGAATCGCTTTGACAATAGCAGCATTCCTTTTGATAACAGTTGCTATCCACGGTCAGCAAATCCCCAATGGCGGGTTTGAGGGTGACACGCCGAACTATTTGAGCAGCGGAGGTACTTCCGCTACGGCGACGGCAATTTGGGCGACGGACCAATGGCGTACCGGCGGGCATTCACTCAAGATTATCAAGCCCGATACCGGCGGTGACGCTTACTGGGAAAGCCAAGACCTTTAACGTTACTGGTCTGCCGGGGTTAGTCTCGATGTGGGGATAGAAGTGGGTGCCTGGGTGAAACTGGAGGGGGTGAACACCAACCCCTCAGAGTCCGGCGAGAAGATTCACCTAATTTTCAACTTCTTCGATTCCGACGGAATCAACCTGCTAAGTGGGCCGCTTACCCTTACGGTGCCCCAGACAGAAGCCAGCACCGGCTGGGTGGAGGTTAAAAGCATGGAACTTCTCTCTTTTACGGGCGCCCGGGACTCAATCACTTTCAAGTTCCATGCGGCGGACAAGGTCACCGGCACCGTCTGGGTGGACGATATATTCCTTCGTAAGACAGACCCTGAAGCGGAATGGCCCGGCAACCTGTTTAACCCCAACGTGGATATGCCGGAAGGTTGGTTCTACTGGTGGCCGGGCGAGTCCACAGGAGATGCGGCGTGGGACACACTGGTACCGGTATTTGCCGGACAGACGAGAGATGAAGCCCACACAGGTAATGCATCCTTGAAGCTGGTGAAGGACTACATGGGAGACGAAGTGACGGTCAATTCGGACATCAGGGACTTCATTAATAACGGCAGGGCTCTGGAATTCTCCGCCTGGGTGATGACCGAGCTTCCTGTCGGTACGGCTGAACTGGCTAACCTTGTCCCTCCTAACGGCATAGGTTTCACCGTTACCTGGCATGACGGCACGGGTGGCGCCGGCGGCTGGGGCGAAGTGGATAATGATGATTTCCAGTTCACCCTGGCGGGAGACACCACGGAGTGGACGGAATACAGCTTCGCGGTGACCCCTCCGGTCAACGCCATCCAGTTCAGTCTGAGGGCGCGCTATTGGCCTAACTTCGTGGGCACCACCTACTGGGATGACTTCAAGGTGGTCGAGATCGACACCGGGTTGGCCGTTGACCTCAGCCGTTGGTCCACCGTGCCAAAAGCATTCAAGCTTGACAATCCATATCCCAATCCATTCAACCCCACCACCACCATCCGGTTTGAGGTACCCTACCGTGGATTGGTCAACATCCGAATATACGATCTTCTTGGCCGTCAGATAGCCCGGTTGATGGATGTGAGGTTGGATACCGGTTCTTATGAAGTGCTGTGGAACCCTGCTGTCGATACCGGCGTACCACTGTCCTCAGGGATTTACCTGGTGCGAGTGCAGTTCGATAGAGGGGAAGCTCAGGTACAAAAGGTCACATATCTGAAGTAATGGCCGGGGTCCACTCCATACCGGTTCTCGAAAGTCAGATGGAGTTATGGTCATTCTGAATACCGCTGTTCAGCACTTATTATTCACTCCCGAAGTGTCGGGACGACATCTTCAATGCCGATTTCAACGTATTCAGCCCCGGTGGATTTTCGGGATTCTTTATAGCTTGAAAGGAACGGAAGATCACTTCTGCAACATCCTATCGGACCAGCACCGTCTTTCTCATTTCATCGATCTTCCCTGGAACCGTGGCACGGATGAAGTATATACCGCCGGAAAGGCTGCGAGCGTCGAAGACAAAGCGATGATAACCTTCAGGAAATCTACAGTCGGCCAGCAAGGCTACCGGCCTACCAAGGACATTATACACTTAAACCTTGAGCTCGGCGGATTGTGGCAAGCCAATTATAATTGTCGTGCTGGAGTTGAATGGATTGGGATGATTTTGGTGAAGCGCAAATGATTTCGGAAGCGACAGGTTCTGGTCATGCTTTAATATCCCGACAGCTCCTCCTGAAACGGAATATTTTTCTCCCCACGCCATCACCTGCACTTCTGCGGTGAGTGGCACATCGTCCACCTCGAAAGCCCACTCGTACGGAACACGGCTACTCGAAACACCAGGCACATAATCGTGATGCAACTCCTGGATGTGACCTGGAATCATTACTGTGGGGTTGACTCTATCAATACAGTTGCGCATTCCTGCCATTGCCGACGTCTGTCCGGACTCATTCACCCAAGCGTTTAACAGCAGTACGTCCAAACTGTCGACATCAGGCAGGGTTACTGAGGTCTGGTTATCCCCGGTGTGGAGGAGCTTAAGACCGTTGGGGGTAGTGACCTCATATATTCTTACCGGGACACTATGTAGTCCATAATGTGCTTTTATCCGCAATCCTGAAATCGTTAAACCGTCACCCGCCGCCATCGGAACATTTCCCATGTACGAGTCTTCTGAAGGGACTACTACATAACCGCCATAGGCTGTCACCGTGTCAGCCACAGATCTATGATAATGATCCATATGCTTATGGCTGATGAACAGAACCTCTATCTGCCTGATCAATTCAGCGGGAAGAGCCGATATCCAGCCATGCACCAAATCGAAGGCAAACACCACCTGCGGAGTCTTGATCACGAAACCGCGGTTGTACATTATCCATATCGAAGCGCCGGCCGAGACCGGGTCCTGAAGTTCTGTGTTCACTTTCTCCATCATAAAATCGTAAAAATCGATGACGCTTTGTGCGGTGCGAGATGAGTCATCCTTGAGAATATCGTCTAAAGCGAGGATCGTCTCTTCACGAATGGCAAGATCTCCGGTATTGGGAGGATTATTCAGGAGGTTGTTTCGGATCTGGTCCAGCGAAAGTCGCTGGGCGAAGAGAGGCGCAGCAGATAGAAGAACCGCAATGATAGATGTGACACGTGTCATGAATCACGTCCTGCAAGATGAGCAATTATTGATACGCTCGAAAATAGTGTACTATCGGGTGGGACTGTCGTCCTTTCCGGCTATTGGAAATGCGTCAAACCATGGGCATTATTTTTTGAATTTGACTCAATGCTCGGTGCGAATCAATACACGCTCGCCAAATTGCTACACCGGCACCGCCTTGTAGCCGTAGTAGATCACCGAGGCATCGTTGTCCTCGAAAATCCGGCGGAACTCGAAACGGACTCGCATCCCGATCTTCACCTTCTCCAACGGGAGATCGACTATCTGCACGGTCAGCCTCGCACCCTCTTCTGTCCTGATGATCGCCAGCGCATAGGGCGCCAGGTCGCTGAAGGGGGCCGGAGGCACCCGGATGATCGTGTAGGTGAGCACGCGTGCGACGCCCTCCATCAGGCTGACCTCCTCGAACTTCGGGTTCAGGTCGCCGGGAGCGACACGCCTCGGAGGGAAATAGACCTCGCCGCTCTTCTTGTCCTTCGACGCGATCATGCGGTAGCGCTGGGGCTGCTCCCGCCAGACGCGTCCTGTCATTGTCTGCGCCATGATTACGCCTCCAAGATGTGTACTGTGCAGCTCCCGCCGGAACCGCCCATGTTCTGCGCCAGGCCGCGCTTCGCCCTCTTCAACTGACGGCCGTTCTCCGCCTCGCCGCGAAGTTGCTTGACCACCTCGATGATCTGGGCGACGCCGGTTGCGCCGACCGGATGGCCCTTGCTCTTCAGCCCGCCCGAGGGGTTCACCGGGAACTTGCCGTCGCGCGCCGTCTCGCCGCGCAGTGTCGCCGGTCCCGCCTCGCCCGGCTTGTAGACCCCCATCGCCTCGAGCACGACCAGCTCGGCGATGGTGAAGCAGTCATGCACCTCGGTGAAGTCGATGTCAACAATTTTCAGCTTCGCCATCTTCAGCGCCTTTTTCGCCGCGACCTTGACCGCGTTGAGGCCAGCGAGATCCTTCCGCGAGTGGAGGGCGATGGTGTCGGTGGCCATCGCCGAGGCGATCACCCGAACCGGCGGCTTGCCAAGCCTCTCGGCGAGCTCGACCGGCGCGAGGATCACCGCCGCCGCGCCGTCGGTAACCGGCGAGCAGTCGAGGACATGCAGCGGGTCGGCGACCATCACCGAGTTGAGCACCGCATCGATGGTGATTTTCCCCGGGAACTGGGCATAGGGGTTACGGCTGCCGTTCTCGTGGTTCTTGACCGCGACCGCCGCGAGCATCTTCGAGGTCGTGCCGTACTTCTTCATGTGCGCATGGGCGATCATCGCATACAGCCCCGGGAAGGTCGCGCCGATGAAACCCTCGTACTCGGCATCGGCGGCTGTTGCAAGGGCGTAGGTCGCCATCGCGCCGTCGACATCGGTCATCTTCTCGACCCCGCCCGCGAGGACGACGTCGCTGATTCCGCTGGCGACCTCGATGAATGCCGAACGGAAGGCCGCGCCGCCCGAAGCGCAGGCCGACTCGACACGCACCGCCGGACAGGGGGCGACCCCGAGGTAATCCGCCATCAGGCTGCCGGTGTGCTCCTGGCCGACGAACAGGCCCGGCGACATGCTGCCGATATACATCGAATCGATCTTGTCAACTCCGGCGTCGAGCATCGCGTTACGGCCCGCCTCGACGAAGAGGTCGCGGTAGCTGCGCTCCCACAGCTCGCCGAACTTCGTCATCCCGACGCCTATCACCGCTACATCGCGCATCGTTTATCCTCTATGTTGATTTCGCCTTGAAACGATCCCGGTCCTCAAAGAATTCCACCGAACGGTAGCCCCTGGAGAGCACCCCGCTGTGCTTCGCGTCGGAGGAAATGAAGAAGGTGTCTCCGGGATGGTAGTTTCTTGTTTCGCCCTCGATGGTCAGCTCCAGGGAGCCATCGACGACAATGCCCCATTGGAAGCCGTGGCTGTGCTCGGGGACGATCACCTCCGCCTCCGCCTCGAAAAAGAGCGTCAGCCCCCCTTCGCCCCGCGACATCCAGGCGCGAAGGTTCTCAACCGGAAGGTCGGCCTCCGGCAGTTTACGAATGAACTCAGGTATTTCAGCCGCCATGATCTTCGCTCCTGGCTTTCAGGCAAGCCGTGAAAAACCTCTCCCGCCCGCTGTCTGTTTCGCTCGGCCGCTTATGAATTCCTCAGGATTTTTCGGCGGTACTTGGCGTACTCGCCGTAGCTGAGGTAACGTTTGTTTTTATCGAGCTGCGGTCTTGTGAAGAACCGGCAACGGTCACGGACCTCGAGAATCCTGTCGGTGACGGTGAAGACGAAACCATCCGAACCCGCGCCGCTGCCATAGCTGACCATGAAGATCCTGTCACCCGGCTTCGCGACGTCGAGGATCGCGGTCAGGCCGATCGGCGACGAGCCGGAATAGGTGTTGCCAAGCCAGGGCGTCAGCCAGCCGGCGGTAAACTGCGGCGACTTGATGTTGAAACCCATCATCTTCGCGATCCGCTGCGGGAACTTGCCGTTCGGTTGGTGGAAGACGCAGTAGGCGAAGTCCTTCGCCTCCATGTTGCTCTTTTTCATCAGCGCCTTCGCGCAGCCGAGGCCGGTGCGGAAGTAAGCCGGCTCGCCGGTGAACCGGCCGCCGTGCTGCGGGTAGTGCTCGTGCTCGCGCCGCCAGAAGTCCGGGGTGTCGCTCATCCACGAATTGGAGTAGTCGATTGTCGCGACCACGTCCTTCTTGCCCATGATGAACGCCGCCGCGCCCGCGCTGGCGCTGTACTCGAGCGCATCGCCCGGCGCGCCCTGGCTGGTGTCCGCGCCGATACCCAGCGCATAGGGCATCTCGTTCGCCTTGACATGGCTGTGGGCGACATACATCGCCTCCGACCCGGCCTTGCAGGCGAACTCGAAGTCGGCGCAGTGGACATCATGCGAACAGCCTATCGCCTCGGCGACGGTAGTGCCGCTCGGCTTGACCGCGTAGGGATGCGACTCCGAGCCGATGTAGATCGCGCCGATCTTCCTTGGGTCGATCGCCGCGCGCTTAAGCGCATTGCGGGACGCCTCGACCGAGAGGGTGATCACATCCTGGTCGGGAGAGGGGACTGATTTCTCGTAGAGCAGGAGTCCCCGCTTGTAGCTGGGGGCATCGGCCCCCCAGACGGAAGCGATTTCCTCGAGCTTGATACGGTTGCGGGGCAGGTAAGCCCCCCAGCCGACAATGCCGACCGCCATGAAACCTCCGTGGTTGTATCGTTGACTGTGCCTGTCCGCCCCGGTTGATACCCGACCCTGAACCGCAGCGCCTATGGCGCAATCTCGCGAGTGCATAGTGCTCGCAACGGTCGGGCCACACTATCAGCTGAGCAGCTCGGCGGGACGGAAAACCCTGATTTTTTCAATGAGAAGCGGAGGGAAAGATAGGCACTCTGCCGCTGGTTTCACAACTCACTGCTTGTCAAGGGAGCGCCGATACGATAAACCCGGCGAGCACGCTCGACGGGCCACACGCCGGCCATGCCTATCCAAATCAACGGGCGGGAAAAGAAATCCAGTATGGTTTACCGCCACTTGCATCAGGGCAATCCAAATCCGAACTTGACGGAAGCTCCGAAACAAGCGCACATCCGTCACTGCGGCTGGTTTACATTCAATATCTTACGGACGGACGGGGGAGCGCTTCGGACTTCGGATTAACAAGAACAAGTTATCAGACGGACAACGATGAGCGAATACTCACTGACCATAGGCGTGATCGACGACGAGAAGAACATCCGGCGCAGCCTGAGGATGGTGCTCGAACCGGCAGGGTACGAAGTCTGGGAAGCCGAAGACGGCGCACAGGCGCTCGAACGGGTCGCCGGAGAAAAGACCGATGCGGTGCTGCTCGACCTGAGACTTCCCGACACCGACGGGATCACTCTCCTCGACGAACTCAAATCGAGGACGCCCGGACTGCCGGTGGTGATAATCAGCGGGCACGGGACATTGCAGCACGCGGTCGAGGCGGTCAAGAAGGGGGCCTACGATTTCCTCGAGAAGCCGCTCGACAAGGACCGCATCCTGGTGACGCTGAAGAACGCGCTCGAGGTGAGCGGGCTTCGACGTCAGCTCTCGAAGCTCTCAGCGGGCGGCGAAATGGTCGGCGAGTCGCCGCAGATGGAGGAGGTGCGATCCTGGATCGAACGCGCCGGGCCGACGGAGGGACGGGTGCTGATCCTCGGCGAATCGGGCACCGGCAAGGAGCTGGTCGCTCGCGCAATCCACGAGATCAGCCGTCGCGCCGACAGTCCCTTCATCAAGGTCAACTGCGCAGCGATCCCGCGCGAGCTGGTCGAGAGCGTCCTCTTCGGACATGTCAAGGGCGCATTCACCGGCGCGCTGAGGGACAAGGTCGGGACTTTCAAGCAGGCCGACGGCGGGACGCTGTTCCTCGACGAGATAGCGGACATGGACCTCGAAGCGCAGGCGAAAGTGCTAAGGGTGCTGCAGGAGGGCGAGTTCGAGCCGGTCGGCGCCTCGAAAACGGAAAAGGTCAACGTCCGGGTAATCGCCGCAACCCACCGTGACCTGCAGGCGAAGATCGAGGAGGGAGAGTTCCGCGAGGACCTATACTACCGGCTGGCGGTGCTGGTGCTCGACCTGCCGCCGCTCCGTGACCGTGAAGGCGACGCCGCCGTGCTCGCCAACCACTTCCTGCGCGAGCTGTACGAGAGCGGTTTGCCGCTGCGAATCCTTTCTCCGGCCGCGCTCGCCGCGATGGAGAGCCACCGTTGGCCGGGAAACATCCGCGAGCTGAGAAACGTGATCGAGCGGTTGGTGATCCTCGCTCCCGGTGACGAGGTACAAGTGGACGATCTGCCGCCGGAGCTGACGGGAAGCGGGGCCGGACCGGGAATTGACGAAACCGGGGCGGCGCTGCCCCCGCTGGGAACGTCGCTCGTCGATGTCCGCAACGATGCCGAGCGCAGGTACCTCGAGGCGGTGCTCGAACACACGAAGGGAAACGTCAGCGAGGCGTCGCGGATCATCGGGCTCGAGCGCACACACCTGCACAAGAAGCTCGCATCGCTCGGGATCAGACGGAAATAGTATCTTCCCCGGCTGAGTGGCCCTGCCAGCCAGGGGCGGATTCTTCGCACACGCTGGCAGGACACACGCGGCTATCTGATACAGGGTTCCGCATATGCCCACACATGGAACGGATTCGACAGTCGAAGGTCCGTGGGTGGTTTCCCGGATTCGGGTGACTTACGCCGACACCGACCAGATGGGCCATGTCTACTACGGAAACTACCTCGTCTACTTCGAGATCGCCCGGACGGAATGGATGCGTGTACTCGGGCTGACCTATGCAGAATTCGAGAAATCCGGATTCTTCGTGCCGGTAGCCGAAGCGCATGTCAAGTACCTGGGGCGAACGTTCTACGACGACCTGCTCGAGGTGCGCGCAGCCATGCGCGAAATCGGAAAAACGCGTGTCCAGTTCGTCTACGAAATCCACCGCACCGGCGAGGAGAAGCTCCTCGCCACCGGGCAGACGATCCATGCGGTCCTCAACAGCGAGGGCAGGGCGATACGCATTCCACCGATGCTCAGGGAGCTGATCGCCAAACTCGAACCATTGCCCGGCGATGTCGAGCCGCCTTTGAAAAGCGGCGGAAACCGCAATCGCAAGGCGGGCTCGGGAGCGCAGCGATGACCAGGCGAAGGCGGATACCAAGCTCCTGCACTTACGCCGGGTTGTTGACATCCTGTTATTCTGGTACTTAGCTTAAATACACTGCTGTGGACTTCTAAAAACTTTCACCCACTCAGGAGTTCAACCGGACATTTGTGCCAGGGGTTGATGTTTTCAATTTACGAACCAGGTCTTCCAGGCGACCCTTGGCGGATGTGCGGCGCTCCCTGCCGAGATCCCGCCAATCGACCGGCGGTTTTTTATTGTGGGTGTTCAAGATGACCGATTTTCGCCGAACGCTGACGACGCTCCTGCTGTTGGCGTGCCTCATTTCGACGGTGCGTGCGGAAATCTCCGTCATCGAGGACACCCGTTCCGCCCTGGTGATCGGCTACCGCAGCGAAGGCTGGTCCGAGCTGATCACGAAAACCGGGACGGTGCCATATCCCCGCGGAGCGAGTATCGACGACCGCGAAAGCGGCCGGATGGTCCCCTTTTATCGTCGGCTGATCGGCCTGCCCGCAGGCGTAAAACCCGGTCTCAGGATACTCGACCAGCGCTGGAGCGGGTTTTTCAAGGGCCTGCCGCCAAGAGGCATCCAGCCCGACAGCCTGCTCCCCGTGCAACGCCTCGACACGGCTCCGGCGGCGATGGTCGGCGAACCGTTCATCTACCGAAACCGCTGGGTAGCCTACCTCTATATAGTCCCCCTGCGCATCGAGGGTAGTTCCACGCGCCGTCTCGAGGAAATGCGCCTGCGGATCGAATACCCGAGGCGGGAGAGCCGGCTGGTCCGCCGTGATGACCCGCTTGCGCTCAAGGCGCTGCTTAACCCTCGCGCGGCTTCCGGTTGGGCCCTGCCGCCCAGGCGATCCGAACTTGCGAAGCAGCGTGAAATCGCCGGGCTCGCGGCCTGGCCGGCCGGGACGATGATCAGGATCGAGACCGGCGAAGAAGGTATTTACGAGATCACATACGAGGAACTGGAGGCGAACGGCTTCGACCTCTCCGGTTTCGATCCTCGCACCTTCAGGCTTTACGGCAACGGCGGCTTCATGCTCGATCCCGACCCTCTCGCCGGTCGCGATTCAATGCCGCGCGAAAACGCGATAATCGCCGTAGGCGAGTCGGACGGCTCCTGGGACCCGGGCGACCGTATTCTCTTCTACGGCAAAGGCGTCAACAGTTGGACCTGGGAAGCGGACATCGGCGAATACACACATACCCACAATCCATACACGACCTTCAACGTCTACTGGCTGAACATCCCGGACGACGGTTCCCAGGGGTCGAGGATGCAGCAGCTCGGCGCGAGCGGTGCGCACGCCTTCACCGCAAACCGTGCGCGCTCGAGGCTGGCCGTCGACAACGACGTGCTGATCTTCAACAACAGCTGGACGCCGGCATCCGGCGTCAACTGGTATGCCATGGAGTTGTACGGCGGTGACCGGTACAGCACGAACTTCCAGGTGGAATCCCCGGTAGGAGATGAGACGGCGACCTTGAGATACAAGTTGAAGAGATATGGAGGCACGCCGCTATGTACAATCCAGATCAACAACACTACGGTTCAAACGGCGTCGATCAGTTCGCTGTTGCAAACGGTCGAGATTCCCGCCGGACTGCTGGTCAGCGGGCAGAATTCATTCTCGATCATCATGACCAGCGGGCACGGGTATTTCGACTGGTTCGAGATCAGCTATACACGGTCGCTGGAGACTACCAGCGGGAGAATCGATTTTGATCGGCTGCCATCGGAGGGTGTCGGCGAGATATCGCTGACCGGTCTGTCAAACCCTTGGATTTTCGATATATACGATTTCGACCATGTCGAATATACACGGGATATTCCATTCACCGTCGAGTCCGGGGATATCCCTCATCGTTACATCGCCGTATCGAACGACAACTTCCTCCATCCACGCGGCTACCGTGAATCGTTCCCCGGAGGACCCGGATATCCGGACGGGCTGCGCGCCACCGACCTTGCCGCCGACTATCTCTATATCAGCCATTCCGATTTCCTGGACGCCGCGGCTTCGCTCAAGCAGCATGTCGAGCAACGCGACAACGTCAACATCCTGCTCGTGGACATCAGCGACGTCTTCGACGAGTTCTCCTGGGGGCTCTTCGATCCAACGGCCATCAGGGACTTTCTCAAGTACGCGGTCGAATCCTGGAGCGGTCCGCCGAGTGTCTGTCTGCTCATCGGCGACGGCGATTACGACTACCGGAACATCGTCTCCTCCGCCGACCGCAACTGGATTCCGCCATATGAGAACGGGACCGACTGCCGTGACGATTTCTACGCCACCTTCGGGTCGGCCACACCTGAATTGATCATGGGCAGGCTTCCCGTGCAGACGAGCTACGAGCTGGAAGCCTACATCGAGAAGCTGACCGGTTACGACAACCAGCCGGTATACGATCCCTGGCGCAGCCGTATGGTGCTCGTCGCCGATGATGAACACGTGGACACCGGACCGACGAGTTACGACCAGGAGCACATGCGGCAGGCCGAATCTATCGCCGACCAGCATACGCCCGACTATCTCGATGTAGAGAAGATCTATATCGGTTCATACCCCACCGCGTTCGACCCGGTCTCCAGCGGGAGACTCAAGCCGCTGGCGACGCGGGAACTGATCGAGTGCATCAACCGTGGCGCCCTGCTGGTCAGCTACATCGGGCATGGCAACGCGCATGTCTGGGCCCACGAGAGCGTTTTCCTCGACACACGCGACAGAACGCTGATCAACAGCGGCAGAAAGACGCCCGTGTACGTTGCATTCACCTGCTCATGGGGCCATTTCGACCGCCCCGAGAACGAAGCGTTCTTCGAGGACCTGATCGTTTCGCCGGGTGGCGCCGTCGGGGTGATCGCCGCAACCCGGAATACCGTGGGCCAGACCAACTTCGCCCTCTCGCTCGATTTCTATGACAATATTTTCAACCGCTCAGAGCGATACGGCCTTGGCGAGTCTCTGTACTTCGCCAAGCTGGACAACTACGACATCTGGAACCGTTACTACCACTGCTTCGCCGAACCGATGTTCGTTCCGGCTGTGCCGCGTGAAGACGTAGTCGTCACCTCCCTCGAACCGGACAGCCTGGTGTCACTGGCGAGCGCGGGCATCGAGGGCGAAATACGCTCTCCCGAGGGCGTACCCCTTGCGGGATTCGACGGCGAGACGCTGGTCACCGTGTACGACGGCGCCGATCTGCTCAACTACACGTTTATCCATTATATCAACGATCCATCAACCGGCGCGAGAACGCCGGTCTACACTCCCTTCGAGTATACCATGCCCGGGGGCACGATCTTTCGGGGCCTGGTGAACACGGTCGGCGGCCGATTCAGGGCGCAGTTCCTCGTGCCCCGCGACGTCAACTTCGGTTCGAGCTCCGGGTGGGTCCAGATGTACGCTTTCAACGATGACGGCGACGGGATCGGCTCGGAGGGAAATATCGCGATTTCAACCACTTCGGCGAGCTCAGATGACCGCACCGCGCCGGAGATAGAGATCTTTTTCGATCACCGCCGATGGCGCGACGGAGACATGGCCGCGCCATCGCCGCAACTGATTGTGGACATCGCCGACTCCAGCGGGATCAATCTCACCGGAGAAATCGGGCACGACATCCGGGCGGTAATCGACGGGACAGAGGAGATAGTGCTTACGGATGATTTTATCTATTCACGTGACAGCCATACGACCGGCACCGTCGAGCAGCGGCTCTACGGCATCGCACCGGGTGAGTATAAAATCGAGATCTGGGCCTGGGATAACGTGAACAACTACGCCCGCAAGGAGGTTCGTTTCACACTGGTCGATGCGTCGAGCGAGGTGGTTCTGCGCGATGTGCTCAACTGGCCGAACCCCTTCAGCGACCATACCAGCTTCACCTTTGAACTCTCGGCGGAAGCGGAGGTTTCGATCAGGATATTCACCGCGAACGGCAGGCTGGTCAGGGAGATCGGACCGGTCAGCGCGAACGCGGGATACAATTACCCTGAAGCAACGAGTCGTGAACTTGTCTGGAACGGACGTGACCTTTACGGGGATTCCGTCGCCAACGGCGTCTACCTGTACAGGATCACTGCGACCGGCGCCTCGGGGCAAAGCGATGAAAAACTTGGGAAACTCATCAGGGTTCGCTAACTTAAAGATTACTTTGATTCATCCAATTCTACCCCCGGCTTCGCCCTTTCGGGTTAAGCCATTTTGACGAGAAACGGAAATGCAGAAGATGAAACGATTCAACCACCGTGTTATTGCCGCCGTCGTTTCGGCGCTCATCGCCGTCTGTGCCGGCCTCAGTCCGCAAGCGGAAGCCGCCTCGGTTTCACAGTCCGGTGTACTCTTCCTGAAGATCAGCCCCGGCGCACGTCCCGGCGGCATGGGCGAAGCATTCGTCGCGCTCGCCGACGACGCCACTGCAACCTGGTGGAACCCCGCCGGACTCGCCTATGTCGAGCACAACGAGATGACCTTGATGCACGTCAACTGGCTGCCCCAGTTCAAGTTCACGGATCTTTACTACGACTTTCTCAGCTACGTGCATACGGTGCCGGAATGGGGAACCTTCGGCGGGAACGTGGTCTTCCTCAACCTCGGAGAAAGCGAAAGGCGAAGTGAAACCAACGAATATCTCGGCACCTTCTCCTCCTATGAGTTCGCGGTCACCGGCAGCTACGGCTCGACGATGTCCAAGACGATGGCACTCGGGGTGAACATGAGGTTCATCTTCAGCCATCTTTCCGACCGGGGCGCCGGCGCCGAGAAGGGAACCGGCGAGGCGACGAGCATCGGCATCGACGTCGGCTGGCTCTGGAACACACCGATCAACCGTCTGACACTCGGCGCAAACCTTTCGAACATGGGCCCGAAGGTCGCCTACATCGACCGTGCCCAGGCCGATCCGTTGCCGACCAACTTGAAGTTCGGATTCGCCTACAGGCTCGTCGATTCTCCTTACAACAAGATGACCATCGTCGGCGACTTCGACAAGGAGCTGGTCAGGGTGGATTCCAACGGTGAATCGGACCCGTTCTACATCGCCATGATTTCCGCATGGTCGGACGGCCCGCTGGCCGAGACATTGATCTACCATACCGGAGTCGAATACTGGTATTCCGACCTTATCGCCCTGCGGCTGGGATACTGGAACGATGAACTCGGCAAGGTCAAACCGATCACCTTCGGCGCGAGCCTCCGGTACTCGCTCTACCGTTTCGACTTCTCCTACGTCAGCGCGGGCGAGGGACATCCACTCCAGGATACCATGCGCTTCAGCCTCTCCATCGGATTCTAAGGAAACGAGCGTCCTCGAAATGAAACACCGTCTCGCGGTTCTGCTCGCGCTCGCACTGGGACTTGGGGGCTCGGGCGACGAAATCACGTTTGCCCGGAAGCCTGTTCACGGGGCCGGCGGAATCCGTCCGTATCCCTTCGCCACGACAATGCCGCTCGGGAAGCCCTTGTCATTCTCCTCGACAGGCAGGATCGACGGTCCGGCGCTGCCTGACACGCTGCGGCTACTGGCGATACGGGTGGATTTTCAGCGCGATACCCTCGAGACGACCACCGGCGACGGCGCTTTTTTCCACGAGTTGCCCGATTCAATCGCTCCCGAGGACTGGATAATCGATCCTCCGCCGCACGATTCGCTCTATTTCGCCGACCAACTGCTCGCCCTGCGCAACTACTTTCACCGCTTCAGCCGTGGAAAACTGACCATCACCGGTAAACTGCATAATGGTCCCGAGAGCGGCGGGGACATCTTCCCCATCGGCCGGCAGGCCGCCTACACGCTCGACTACCCGATCTGGAACATCAACTGGGGTGACGGCGACGACGAACGGTTGAACGGGAAGCTGGTGGAGATGTTCGTCGACGCTTGGGAACTCGCTGATGAAGACACCCTGCTCGATCCCTCGGGATATGACATCTTCCTCGTCTTCCATGCCGGGTCGGGCAACGAATTCGACACCGGATTCGATCTCACTCCGCATGACATTCCCTCGGTGGCAATCGGTCTCGAGGACCTCGCAACTTACGCGGGCCTGCCCGACGGAGTAGCGATGGGCGGAGGTGTTTTCATCCGGCGCGGGGCGATCCTCCCCGAAACCCAGCGGCAGGGGGACATCGAGATCGGACTGATGGGCACTGTCTGCGCCCAGGTCGGCTACCTCATCGGCATGCCGCATCTCTATGACACCGGGACCGGCGATCCCGGAATCGGGATGTTCGGGCTGATGGACCGCGGGTTCGGCGGCTTCTTCGGAATCATCCCGACGCCGCCCAGCGCATGGATGCGGGCATACATGGGCTGGGACAGCGTGACCGTGCTCTCCGGCGGAGAGATAAACCTCGGCGCGCTGCACCTCCCGGACAGCCTCTTCACCGACAGCCTGCACCGCCTGGTCGAGGTGCCGATCAACAGCGACGAATATTTCCTGCTCGAAGCCCGCCTGCGGGACCCCGAGGCGGACAGCATGACGGTAGCCTATGATCGCGCGGGCCGTCGGCTCCGCTTCTACGACGACTACACCCTCGATGCGGACGAGGGTTTCCGCGTGCCGGTGAGCGTCGAGGACCACGACTTCGACCTCCCGGCGAGCGGGATTCTCCTCTGGCATATCGACGAGGGTGTGATCCGAGGAGGGATCGACGCGGACCGTATCCAGGTGGATCCCCGGCGGCGCGGAGTAGACATCGAGGAGGCGGACGGCACCGAGGACATCGGCGAGGAGTACGAGTTCCTCCAGCCCGGCGACGGCAGCGAGTACGGGGTGAGGGAGGACGCCTGGTACCGCGGCAACGAGCTGTTCCTGATCGCGAACCGGCTGTCGAAGGTCGAGTTCAGCGCCTTCACGGCGCCCTCCACCGCTGCGAACACGGGCGGCGAGAGCCATATCGCCTTCACCGATTTCAGCCCCATCGACGATACGATGAGCTGCGTGGTGGTCAACGGTTGGGAACAGGGTGAATTTCCAGACAACCTGACCTTCAACGACAGCGCCGTTGTCGCGGTGACCTTCGCCGACCTCGACGGCGACACAGCGCAAGAGCTTGTTATTTATGATGATCGCGGGTTGTTTATGGCGTTCAAAGGCGACGGAAGGCGACTGGACAATTTCGCCGCTGACTTGCAACTGGCCGAGGATGACACCCTGCTGGTAGCTGCGGGATACATTGAGAACCGTGGGCTGGACCTGATCTTCGCCGCATCCCGGAACCGAATTCACCGGATAGAATATTCGCCCTGGGACGACCTGACCACCGTCAGCGGGGTTGATCTCCCGGCGGATCATCCGTCGAATATCATGATCGCCGGACCGCGTCCGTCGCCGCATCTCGTCGCCCTCTACCGCGACGACGGTCAAACTTCACGGGCGTTCATTTTCGACCGGACGCTCGCTCAGAACTCCAGCATCGAGATCGTACTCGACGAGGAGCCGGTTTCGATGACGCTACTCGGCACGGAATGGAGCGACACCGTCGCCTTCGTCTCCGGGAACGGCGGACTGACGGTTTACGCGATAAATTCCAGCCTCCGACTCGACATCCCCGCAACGGTGAACTCGGGTGAGACGCCGATCACCGGCCCCATCGCCGCCGACTTCGACGGCGACGGCGTCTGGGACATCGCCGCGCTGAGCGGGCCCAGATATCCGCTTCGCTGGTGGGGCGGCGATGGATGGGACCCGATGGATAACGTTCTCAGCGGTACGGTCGAGGCGATGGACCAGCTCTTCGCCTTCGACCTCGACCGCGACGGCGTGCCCGAGTTGAGCGGCGCATACGGGACCGGGTTGGCCGGTTTCGAACCCTCGGGGGTCTACTCGGAGGGGTTCCCGCTGCGTCTTACGCCGAGCCAGGGAAAGGTCGGCGGCGGCGCGCTGCTGCTCGACATCGACGGCGATGGATACCCGGAATTGATCGGCCCGTCCCTCGACGTGGATTCCGGCTCGATGCAATACATCGCCGGTTTCGACCTGTACGACGGACGCGCGCTCGACGGCTTTCCGCTCGAACACGGCTGGTCGGTGGAAGAGGGCGGCTTTACGATTGCCGCGGGCCGGATCGACGCGGACGGCTCGCTCGAACTTGTCGCCTGGAGCCCGGTGGCGGTGGACGGCACCGCACGGCTAAAGGTTTTTAACCTCCCTTCCACCCCGAGCGGCGAACCGTCGATTTTCTGGGGCCAGGAGGACGGCAACCCGCGGCGCACACGTCACCTCGCGATACCGGCGAGCCCGGCTCCAGGAACAGCGAGAACGACTCTCGACCGCGCCTACTGCTGGCCGAACCCGGTGGTTAGCCTGCCCGGACAGTCATCAGGGCCGGGCCTCTTCGCGCATTTCCGTTTCTACGCGGAGTCCTCCGGGAGCGCCGAACTCGTGGTCTACGACCTCGTTGGCCGCGAGATCGCGCGCAACAGGGAAGGCTTCTCCGGAGGCGGCGAGCATGAAATCGACCTGAACTGCGCCGAAATTCAGCGCGGCGTTTATATCGCACGGCTCGAAATCGGCGGACGTCACAGCCTGATACGCTTTGCGGTGGTGAAATGATGAGAAAACCGCCCGGACATACCGGGGCCCTGCGCCTTCGAGCTTTCGGCTGCATTCCGGTGGCCGCGGCGATCATACTCGTTCTCGCCGTAACATCGAACGCACAGCTGTTCGACGCCAACCACCCCGAGATCTTCTGGCGGACGATGGAGACCGAGCATTTCATCATCCACTTCTACGAGGGCACCGAGCGGACCGCGAACACCATCGCCAGGATCGCCGAGGATATCCACCCGAAGATCACTGGGCTCTACGGCTACGCGCCGGACACGAAGTTCCACTTCATCATCAAGGACACCGACGATTACGCCAACGGCGCGGCCTACTATTACAACAACAAGATGCTCATCTGGTGCACCGCGCTCGACTTCGAACTTCGCGGCACCTACAACTGGCTGCGCAGCGTGATCACACACGAGTATACCCATATCATTCAGCTCGGCGCGGCGCGGAAAATGCCCCGCTGGCTGCCCGCCATCTATTTTCAGATGCTGGATTACGAAGAGGAGAAGCGGCCGGACGTGCTCTACGGCTATCCGAACCTCCTCGCCAGTTACCCCGCGTTTTCAGGAACAATCATCCCGATGTGGTTCGCCGAGGGAACCGCGCAGCTCAACGTTCCCGAGTACCGCTACGAGTACTGGGACAGCCACCGCGACATGCAGCTTCGAATTCGCGCGCTGAACGATTCGCTGCTGCCGCTCAACGAACTCGAGGTCTTCGGCAAGAACAGCCTCGGCAACGAGGGGGTCTACAACCATGGGTTCAGCCTCGTCAGGTACATCGCCGAAGCCTACGGGCCGGACGCGCTTTCCGGCATTACCCGAGCGATGAAGAAGGTGCCGCGTTATGACTTCTCCTCCGCTGTAAAAGAGGCGCTCGGCATTGGCGGCGATCAATTGTACGATGAATGGAAAAACGCGACAACCGGGGACTACCGGCGGCGCACCCGAACTATCCGGGAGAACATCGTGCGGGGGGATGAGTTTGAGCGCGAGGGGTACGTCACCCTCTACCCGATGTTCAGCCCGGACGGCGAAACGGTCTACTTCTCCTCGAACCGTGGCGCGGACTACATGAGCCAGCGCAGCATCTACGCCAAGCCTGTCACGGGAGGCAAGGCGAAGGTGATCGCCAAGGGAATCTCGAGCCCCTTCACCCTGACCCCGGACGGACGCTGGATGGCTTTCAGTGAAATTGTTCGGCAGCCGAACGAAAGTTACTATTCCGATCTCTTCCTGCTCGACCTCGAAACGAAGAAGAAGGTCCGTCTGACAAAAGGCGCGCGCGTAATGGAACCGGCGATCTCGGATGACGGCCGGAGCATCGCCTGCATCATCAACCATGACGGCACCAAGGACCTCGCGATACTTCCCCTTCCGCCGCGCGAAGAATGGAAAAATATCAAGCCGATTCCGGCCGATAGCCTCAGGCGGTTAACGGATTTCGCCGACGGCACCCGTTGCTTCAAGCCGCGTTTCAGCGCGGACGGCGAGTGGATTCTTTACACTCGGGGTCGCGATCTCGGCCGTGACATCGTCCTCGCCAGGTCTGACGGCGGCGGCGAGCGGATACTCGCCGGAGGAGCGGGCGACCAGCGCGATCCCAGCTACGGCCCGGACGGAAAATGGGTCTATTTCGCGGCCGATGAGACCGGTATCTACAATCTCTACCGTGTTCCCGTGGAAGGCGGCCGGCGCGAGGCGCTGACGAACGTCGCCGGGGGGGCGTTCATGCCGAACGTCGCGGAAGATGGAGCGGTAGTATACTCGGAATACACCGAGCACGGCTTCGAAGCGCGGATACTCCGCGTCCCCGAGCCGGTCGACCCGGATGCGATGACCTATGACAGGGACTACATCGAAAACCTGCCGCAGATCGACTACGACGACGCCGAGGTCGACACGCTCGCCTCGAGACGCTACGCCAACCCCTTCGAACAGCTCTTCTTCGTCCCGCGCATCGCCTTCGACTACGGCACCTTCAAGCCGGGCACCTACATCTACAGCAGCGATTTCCTCGAACGGATCATGCTCTTCACCGGCTTCGACATCAACCACAAGGGCGAGTTCGACGCAATCGCTTTTCTCGATTTCCACGCCCTGCGACCGACCATCTTCCTCGAGGGGTACTACCTCAAGCGCGTCGACGACCAGCGGTTCGACGATCCGCTGGTGATTACCGGCGAACGACCCGGACCGGACGGCGAACCGGTCCCGATCTTCGACACCTACGGCGTCGACTACCGCTTTGTCCTGATTGAGGTCGACGGCGGGGCGAGGATGCGCATCTCGACCCCGATCGAACTCGAGCTTCGCGGCGCATGGAGCCGTTACCAAGCGTTCCTCAAGTTCGAGGACCTGACCACCTTCCATTATACCTACTTCCTCGGACGGTACATCCAGGCCCGGCTCGACTTCGACTTCACCATCCCGGCGGTGCGCGGCAACGTGCATCCCCATGACGGTTGGGCGGCGCAGGTCACCGCCGCCTACGAGGACAACAAGTTCATCGAAGGCTTCGAAGTCGACGCCGCCGCCTTTACCTTGCAGGAGGTATACAGTCCCTATCGTTACTGGCGCTTCGAGACCGATCTCACCGCCTGGTACAATCCCTTCGGCGGACTCGTGCTCCAACCGAGACTGCGCGCGGGCTATCTCGACAAGCAGGTCGATCCCTTCATGCACCTCTACGCCGGGGGCCTGCACGGGATGCGGGGATACAGCTTCTACAGCCTCGGCGGGACAAGAAAGCTGATAAGCAGCCTCGCGGTGCGCCACCAGATTTGGGCTCCGGCCAGACCGCGTTTCGGATGGCTGCACTTTGACGGGCTCTACGGCGCCCTGTTCGCCGATGCCGGTGACGCCTGGCGCGAGCGCGACTTCGACTACGAGTCCCTGAAAGTCGACGCCGGCCTCGAACTCAGGGCAAAATTCTATTCATGGTACAACTATCCCACCGCGGTCACCTTTTCCGCGGCGCGGGGTTTCGATAAATTGTCGGTCACCGAAAACAACAACACAACGGTATACGAGCCCGGTTGGCGTTATTACCTTACCGTGTTGTTCGACTTCGAGACAATCTTCCCCTCCAAACGGATGGCAAGGAGATAAAGATGAATCGTTTAGTGAGCCTGCTCGCCGTGATCACGGTGATTTCAACCATCGCAGCACAGGCGACGGAAATCGGCGTAACGGATGTATCAGATGTTCGAGGTGAACTGTCGCTCGTATTCTTGAGCGATTCCACGGTTTCCACCCTCGATGATACGCAGGCGGTGTACTTCGGAGAGCCGGTCTTCGTCGGCGCGGTTCCGCTCTCGGAACGAGACTTCGACCTGACGAAACGGATGACCTTCGCGCTGCAGGCGGACACCGTGGATAAAGGCGTAGTCGAGGCGGTTTCTCACGACCCGGATAGCGCTGCCGAGAGGAAAAATCCCGGCCGTGCGCTGCTACTCTCGGCGATCATGCCCGGCGCGGGGGAGCTCTACGGCGGCTCGAAAATAAAGGCCGCGTTCTTCTTCGCACTCGAAGTCGGATGCTGGGTCGGAGGAATCCGATACGCCCAGGAGGGAGACAAGAAGACCGACGAATTCGAAGCATACGCCGGTGTCCATTGGAGCGAAGATACCTACCGTGACATCGAATACGATTTCGCGCAGCAGACCTATGACGCCAGCGAAGCGTTCACCGGCACGCAGCCCGAATGGGAAACGCTCGAATGGGATGAAAAAATCGACTACCTCCCGGGCAACTTCACCCACGAGCTGCCGACGACAACCAACCAGCAATACTATGAGAGTATCGGCAAGTACCTCACCCAGTTCGGCTTCGGCTGGAACGATCAGCTCAACGACGACGGCGCGACTCCCTCGATTTGGGACGGCACCAGCGCTCGTGCGAACCTCTACATCGACATGCGCTACGACACCAACCAGTTGCTCGACAAATCGGCGACCTTCTTCATGGTGATCCTGGCCAACCACGTCGTCTCCGCGCTCGATGCAGGGTTCTCGGTGCGGGCCAAAAATCGGGCGATGGCACGGGCCAAGGTCGAGGTGGGGGCCAGGGCGATCAACGGCATACCCGTCGCCTTCGGCGGGATCAAGTTAACCTTTTAGGCGGAAAGTGTGAGACGGACCGGAACAAGAGGGATGCAAAAAACGGCTTCCGCCTTCACTTTGGCCGTCGGCCTCCTTGCATCGCAGGCAACGGCCGGAACCGGACAGGCGTTTTATGGGCGGCTTTGGGCAGCTCGCCCGGCGCCGGAAAACGCCCTTCCACGCATATCAATACTCCGGGAACGAACCTGGCCGAACATGCGGACGACTGCAGAGACGGGTCTCGAATCCGTGAGGCTGTCCGGGCCGGGTGCGAATGATGCGGGACCGGTTTCGCTCCTCGAGAAAAAGCCCGAAGCCGCCTTCCTGCGCAGCCTGGTTCTCCCCGGCTGGGGTCAGCGTTACGCCGCGAGAAACTTCCGTGGAACCATCTTTACATCGCTGGAAGTGGGGCTCTGGTCGGGCATTATCCTCTCACGCGAGTCATGGATTTCAAGCCGGGAGCAATACGAGGCCTTCGCGGTCCAACACGCCGGAGTCTCCACCGGGCGCTCGCACCGATTTTATGTCGACATCGGCAATTACGACACCCGCGACGAGTATAACTACGCCCAACGTCAACAACGCGACTACGAGGATCAGCACCTTGGGGACGACACCCGGTGGGAATGGGACAGCAGCGCCAATCGCGGACAATTCAAGACCTTGCGCATCCGCAGCGACCGGCATCGTAACCGTATCTACTACCTTGTCGGAGGTCTTGTGCTCAACCGTCTGATCTCCGCGATAGATGCTTCCCGAGGTCTGGCCGGACAGAAGAAAAAACATGGAGCCGGCACCGAAATCTCAATCGAATACGATCCGAACATCGGTGGACTTTCACTCGTCTGGAGAGGGAGCCTCGCGCTACGATGAGCTCAATCCTCGTAACCGGAATCAGCGGTTTCATCGGTGGGCATGTCTGGGCCGCCCTCGCCGAACGAGAGGATATCCAGGGGGTATACGGCGCTTCCGGGGAGGTGCCCCTCCGGCCCGAACGACAGCTCCACGCCGACCTCTCGATCATCGATTCGCTGGCCCGGATAGTCGCCAAGATGGAGCCCCGCTGCATCCTCCACCTCGCGGCGATCTCCTCACCGATTATCTGCGGGAAACAGAGCCTGCTCTGCTGGCGGGTCAATCATGCCGCCGTGCGCGAACTGGCAAGAGCGGCTCAGCAGGTCGGCGCGAGGCTGATCCTCGCCTCTTCTGACCAGGTGTTCGACGGCATCCGCGGCAACTACCGCGAGGGCGATACGCCGGATCCGATCAACGTATACGGCGAGACGAAAAAAGCCGCAGAACGCGTCGCCTTCTCGCTGTGTGACGACACCATTGTCGCCCGCATCAATATCGCCTTCGGCCGCCCAAAGTTTTTCGGCTCTTCATTCTCCGAATGGATTCTCGCGAAGGAGGAACGCGGCGAACCGATCACCCTCTTCAACGACCAGTATCGCAGCCCGATAGACGTGCTCACGCTGATCCATGCGCTGATCGAACTGATCGACCACCCCTTCAAGGGGATAATTCACCTCGGCGGCGCAAACCGCGTCAACAGGGTCACCTTCGGGAAAATGCTGTTGCGCCACCTCGGACGCGACTCCTCAGGAATCTTCGAGATGCAATCCTCGAAACTCGATCCCGAGGGTACGATACCGGTCGACACCTCCTTCGACATCACCCTTGCCAATACAGTGCTCGACACCCCGATCCCGGGAATAGAAGAGGGGATCAGGATAACCTATGCTCCCCAGCAGAACGGCATCTGACGGCAGGGTGGCCCGACCCTTTCAGGGTCGGGTTTCACAACAGCCCTGTAGCCCGGGATCCCGCTGACCATAGAATAGTAAACCCTGTCGGGCAAGCCGACAGGACCACACGCCCACTACTTTTCCCCGGCGAAGCATCGTTGGGCTGCACTCGGGATTGCCGCTCCCCGATCAAGGTCGAGGACAAGTTGCGCGGGAACGACAAAAAGCCGCCGGGACGGCGGCGCTACGCTTTGGTAAACGGTTCAACCGCTCCCGGCGGTGGATTTCCTGTCGCGCAGGAGATCGTCGATGGTCGTCTCGGAGAGGAACTCGAGCAGGCTCATGTGGTAGGGACGCCAGCGTCGCAGCAGCGGCTCGAGGATCTCGCGCGGGGCATCCTCCCATCCGGGCAGGGAGATCGCCTTCGAATCGAAGCCATCGGTGACCTTGGCGACATCGTAAAGTGTGATCGAAGACGGGTGACTGGCCAGCCGTACGCCGCCGCCACGGCCACGGACGCTATCGATCAAGCCGCCATCGGAGAGTTCGGAAAGCACCTTGCTCAGGTAGGAGGCGGGCATTCCCGAGGATTCGGCGAGGTCGGAGGCGAGCCAGCGCTTCTTTTTGTCGGCGTAATCCTCAGCGAGGCGCACCAGCGCGCGGATCGCATAGCCGAGACTCTTGGAAAAGGGCATGGACGCTCCTGAAAGAAATTGAAAAATCAAGAATTGCTAATTGGAAATTAGGTTTTATGGATGTGCAGATCAAAACTCAGAATTGGAGAACTGGAAATATTGCAATCTCTATTATTTTGCCTGATCGACTCGCTGTCACCAAGTCGATGAGAACCATGGATGTTCATCATTTGCGAACGATGAATCGCGTTCGATCAACCTGCCGATGAGTGTGCATGCCCGACGCAGGGCTTTCGTCCCTCTATTCTCCCGCTTCCAGTTCGAGTAGCGGGACGCCGGCATCGACCTGATCGCCCTCGGCGCACTTGAGTTCGGCGACGACGCCCGCCGCAGGGGCGCGCAGGGTGTGCTCCATCTTCATCGCCTCGACGATGAGCACCGGCTGGCCCTCCTCGACCTCCTGGCCGTTCTCGACGAGCACCTTGATCACCTTGCCGGGCATCGGCGCGGCGACCGAGTTCTCGGCTGATCCGGCGGCACTGTACTCATCATCCGCCCGGGCGTCATCGAAGACATAGACCCGGCCATCAACCGCGACCCAGACCCGCCCCTCGTGCTCGGCGGTCGCCACGCGGTGAACCACGCCGTCAACCGTCAGCAGACCGGCTCCGGGACCTGTCCGGCTGAAACTTCCCTCAATGGCGCCGTCCGGCAACTCGGCCCTGAGCAGTCCATCGCGGACCTCGGACTTTACTTGCAGCTTCTTGCCATCCAGTTTCAGTTCGCGCGTCTTCATGCCAGTCCTCCGATCCGCCACTGGCCGAGTGTCTCCCAGGGTGTGGGCAGCTTTCCGCCTCCGCCGTCGGATGAGAACGCGGCCACATGGTTTTCCGGGAGTGCGGTGGCAACGGCGAGAGCGATCCGTTGAGCGCCATCTTCGTGTCCGGTCCAGCCCTGAAAATGCCTGTCGATGAAGTCGATCCTGGTCTCACCCCGCCGGAACGGTTCCGAGGCCATCACATCGCGCAGAAACGGCGCGGTGGTCGGCACGCCGAGAGCGACATAGTGCTCAAGCGCGCCGATCATCCGTTTCCGCGAGGCCTCCCGGTCCGGTCCCCAGGCGATTACCTTGGCCATGATCGGGTCATAATGGACCGGGACGTCACCGCCCTCGACGACGCCGCTATCGACTCGAATACCCGGACCACGCGGCTCCTCGAGATGGAGCAACGGCCCTGCTGCGGGGAGGAAACCGGCGGCCGGATCCTCGGCATAGATGCGCGCCTCGATCGCATGGCCCCGCTGAGCCAGATCACCCTGGAGCCAGGCGAGCTTTTTCCCCGCGGCCACCCGGAACTGCTCGGCGACGAGGTCGACGCCGAGCACCTCCTCGGTGACCGGATGCTCCACCTGGATGCGGGTGTTCACCTCGAGGAAATAGAATTTACCGTCAGGGGCGAGCAGGAACTCGACGGTGCCAGCATTGACATATCCCGCTGCTTTGGCGGTCGCAATCGCCGCCTCACCCATCTCGGCGCGGAACTCGGGGGTGAGAACCGTTGAAGGCGTCTCCTCGACCACCTTCTGGTGACGGCGCTGGATCGAGCACTCGCGCTCGAAGAGGTGGATGAAGTTACCATGCGTATCGGCGAATACCTGGAACTCGACATGGCGCGGGTGTTCGACCCATTTCTCGATGAAGACGCGTGAATCGCCGAAAGCACCCTTCGCCTCGCGCATCGCCCCATCGGCTGCTTCGGCGAGCTCTTTCGGATCGTGGACGATACGCATCCCCTTCCCGCCGCCGCCAGCCGCGGCCTTGATCAACAGGGGGTAGCCGATCTTCTTTCCCTCGATACGGAATTTTTCGATGTCGGGCTCGCCGGAAGAGAAACCGGGGATCACCGGAATGCCCGCCTTCTCCATCATGATCCGGCTGGCGACCTTGTCGCCGAGCAGGTCGATGGCCTCGGGAGGGGGTCCGACCCAGACAAGCCCCGCCTCGATCACCGCCCGCGCAAAGGCGCTGCGCTCGGCGAGGAAACCGTAGCCGGGGTGAACGGCTTCGCAGCCGGTTCGTTTCGCGGCGTCGATTAACCTGTCGATGGCGAGGTAGCTCTCTCCGGGAGCCGGCGGTCCGAGCAGAACCGCCTCATCCGCGAGCCGTACATGGAGCGCGGCGGCATCGGCCTCGCTGTAGACCGCGACCGGACTGATGCCGAGAGTCCGGCAGGCGCGGATGATGCGCACCGCGATCTCGCCACGGTTTGCGATCAGGACTCGTTTGAACATCTCCACCTTTCGATTATCCATTACCTCAGGGGTCATTATTCGCCGGGATCGTCCTCTGTTCAAGATATCAAATTGCACGCCGCAGACAAGTTACGGCAACATAACCGGTTCATGCGAACCGGGCGGCGGTTCCGGGCTACGGGTCTCTTACCATTCGACGAGGTAGATGCCGCCATAGCGTTCGACGAGGGCCGCGTTTCCCGATGGCGCGGCGGCGGGACGGCGGCCGGTGGAGAGCAGACGCTCAACCCGTCCGGTCTCAGGCTCGAAATAGATGATGCCGTCCTCCTGGTCGCCGCTGAGCTTTGCCGCCAGAATGAATACGCCGTCCCCGCTGACCGAGGGATTGGTCGCACTGTTGAGCAGGGTGTCGACCTCTGCGCCGTTACCAAGCCGGAAGCGGACGATTGAACTTATGTAGAGACTCGATAACTGCGAGAGATATATCCAGTCGTGCACCGGGTCCCAGGCGATGTCGGCGGCGAACAAATCGCCATACAGAAGTTGAACGGCACCGGTCTCGACGGCGACGACCTTCAGTCTCGAAACACCGCCCAGTCCGCCGAAGAGAAATGCGACTAACTCACCATCGGAAGAAACCACCGGTGAGAAACCCTCCTCGGCTACGATTGAGATGATCTCCGCTTCAAGGTTCAGCAGGAGGATGCGGCTATCACCGTCCTCGGCGACAAGCTCATTCGGGCCGACCCAGGATGGCCGCCTCCCGCCGGGGAGGAGCAGTTGTCCTTCGCCACCGGAGGGGAGGACCATGACCCCGCCATCGAGATCAGGCGTGCTGAAGGCGATGGTCTCAACCCCACCGCTCGGCGCGGGTACGTAATCGTGGTTGTGCGGCAGGGCCCAGAGCCGCTCAATGGTTCCACCGGAAGTATCGGCGAGGAAGATGCCGACGGAATCAAGTTCATCTTCGTAACTGAAGAGAAACTTTTCGCCGTCGAGCATCCAGACGGGGTTAGTGCCGCCGGGTACGATAAGGACACTCGACGCCGGGATGCCCTCGTCCGGGCCGTTACCTTCGTCTGCGCAGCCCGAAAGTATCAGCAGCGAAGCCGTGAGAAACAGGGACAACGCCCAGGCCGCAGAGGAATAGCGCAACGGCCGTTCCGCCTCGGCGACCTTATCGGCTGTAACGGATTTCATACTCGACCAAAGCTGTTTTACCCGAGAGCACATTGACATCAAAGCGGATTGTGCGCGCATCGACGACCACGGGATCGGCCGCGATACCGTTGACCTTCACCGAAGCGACCGTCCAATTCCCGAAGAGGCGCTCGAAGACCTCGACGGTTATCGCCTCGTTCGAGGAATTCCCGAGAGTGACCCTGAAGCGTTGGCTGGTGCCGCCGTCGGGGGTCGATTCCTCCTTCATCCGGGTGCGCTCGGCGGTCAGGTCGAAGACCGTCCCGACGGTGAGATTGAGGGGCGAGCCGGGAGGGGTGTCATCAATCTTGTCCTCGCCGATGAAGAGCATCTCGCCGTCCGATTCGCGGCGGTAGAGGCGCACCGTTCCGGCGGGCAGAGCCTCGGCCATCTTCCCGGATACGGTGAATTCATGGTGAAGAGTGGTCCGGTCATCGAAAATCGTGGCGTCATATACATAGCGCCTTTCGAGCGAAAGCCCCTCGATGGATACGAGCGGAAGCAGCGTCTGCTCGCCGTTGGGAAGCACTCCCGGACCCTCGACAATCCAACGCCGGATGTTGCCGAAACGTGAATTGTCAGCCCCGGCAAAAGCCCCGGCGCGCGGGTTCATCCGGTCAACCTTGCGCTTGTCGTCCGCGAGGTGGATTTCGCCGGCAACCAGGGTCAGGCGGTCATAAGCGAAATTGACGCCGGTGAGGTTGTCGATGATGAAATGGCTGGTGAGAGCCATGCGCGAAGCGGACTGGACCACCCGATGCTCGGCGTACCAGTTCATGCCCTCGGCGAGGTAGGTCAGACGCAGTTTAGCCTTGCCGTTCGACCCTGATCTATAACGCCAGCGGAAAGACGGCTCGCTGACAAGGCCGGTGGGAGTCTCGGTGAACAACTTCTCCTCGATTTCGGAGATCTCGATGATCCGGATCGCTCCCGGCATGTCCCGGGGTTCGAGATAAATCTTGTTGTCGTCGACGCGCAGGATGGTGCCGGAGTATTCGACACTGTCGACGGTGCATTCATAGCTCTGGCCGACGCGCGCCGCCCAGAGCTTGTCAACCGTCACCTGGTCATAGGCGTAACCGAGCGAGATCGTGCTCACCCCCTTCGGCTGGAGAATCTCGAGGGTTACGCTGCCCGCATAGATGGTTCCAGGAAGCATCGGCAGGAGAATTTCACCGACGCTGCGGGCGAGGCTCACGGTTCGGACTTCGCGAATCTCGACGATGCCGCGGGTGTAAACGATCACCTCACGGCTGTCAGCGGGATCGGGACGCTCGCCAAGAGCGTTACTGGCCGCGATCAGCAACAAGGCGGTCAGGAACAGCTGTATATGCCTTCGAACAACCATGATCCGGTCCTCATCGTCAAAGGTTGAACAGAATTTTCATGTGTTCTGCGGGATAAACACTGTCGGGCAGCCCGACAGGGCCACCCGACGAGCCGGCGACAACTCCGGCCTGCAAGTCATTGACGGTCCCTGAGCAACGGGAAGAGGATGACATCGCGGATCGATGTGCGATCGGCGATCAGCATCGCAAGCCGGTCGATCCCCATTCCAAGCCCGGCGGTCGGGGGCATTCCCAGCTCGAGAGCGGCGATGAAGTCCTCATCGAGGACCATCGCCTCCTCATCACCCTCGGCGCGGGCTTTCGCCTGTTCCTCGAAACGTGCGCGCTGGTCTTCGGGGTCGCTGATTTCGCTGAAGGCGTTGGCGATCTCCATGCCGCCGGCGAAAGCCTCAAAACGCTCGACGAGGCGTTGATCATCGGGGTGACGCCTGGCGAGCGGGCTGAGCTGAATCGGGTAGTCGATGACGAAAGTCGGCTGCGTGTATTTCGGTTCGACAACCTCGTTGAATATCGCATCGATCGCTTTGGCCCAGCGGGCGTTCTCGGGGAGTTCGATCCTCATCTTTTTCGCCACTTTTTTAACCTTCGCGAGGTCGGCATCGAGCAGGTCCTCGCCCGTCTCCTCGCGAAGCGCATCGATGTAGCGGATTCTCGGCCAGGGAGGGGTGAAGTCAAGCTCGCCGTCGCCGAAAGGCATCCTGCAACTTCCGTGGATTTCGCGGGCGATCAGCGAGACAAGCTGCTCGACGAGCTCCAGGTGATAGTTATAGTCCTTGAAGGCGACATAGCACTCCATCATCGTGAACTCGGGGTTGTGTATCCGGTCGACGCCCTCGTTGCGAAAATCCTTCGATATCTCGTAGACCCTGTCGAGTCCTCCAACGATCAGCCGCTTGAGGTAGAGCTCATCGGCGATGCGCAGGTAGAGCCGCTTTTTCAACTGTTTATGCTCGGTGACGAAGGGTCTCGCGATCCCTCCGCCATACAACGGCTGGAGCACCGGGGTCTCGGTTTCGAGGAAACCGCGCTCATCGAGGAAGCGCCGCATGATGGTGATCAGCTTGGCCCGGATTTGGAAAACCTCGCGTTCCTCGGGGTTGACGAAGAGGTCGAGGGCACGGTTGCGGTAGCGCTCGTCGGGATCGGTGAACTCGTGGTATCGGCGGCCGGTCTCGGCATCCTCCTTGACCACCGGAAGCGGCCGGATGCACTTGGCGAGGATCGTCCAACCGTTCGCATGCAGGGTCTTCTCGCCGGTCTTGGTGACCATCACTTTGCCGCTGACCCCGATCCAGTCGCCGAGGTCCGCCGCCTGTTTGAAGAGACCGTAGGACTGCTCGCCGAGGTCATCGCGCCTGAAATAGAGCTGGATGCGCCCGGTGTTGTCGAGCAGGTGGGCGAAGGAAGCCTTGCCCATTACACGCTTGGCGACAAGGCGTCCGGCGAGAGATATCTCCGCGCCTTCCTTCTGGAGATCATCGAATTCGGCGAGCATCCGTTCAACCGTGTGCGTGCGCTCATACCTGGCTGGGTAGGGGTCGATACCGGCCTGTTTCAGCGCCTCGAGCTTCTCGCGCCGGACCCGGATCAGGTCCTGTAAGGTTTCCATCCTTTTCCCTCGTAAAGACGCGGTACGCGCGGCGTCCAGCCGCAAAGTATCTCGTAGGCGACGGTCTCCGCATGACCGGCCAGCTCCCAGGCGGTGATACGCTCCTCGCCCATCGAGCCGAGCAGCACGACCTCCTCGCCGACGCCGTATTTGTCATCATCGAGCCAGATCATCATCTGGTCCATCGAGATGTTGCCGACTATCGGGTAACGCTTTCCATCGATGAGCACATCCGCCCTGTTCGAGCAGAGCCGGGGGTAGCCGTCGCCATAGCCCATCGGCAGGGTGGCCAGCCAACCATCGCGGGGCGCGAACCAGGTGTGCATGTAGCCGACGCCCATCCCTTTGCGTATCCCCTTGATGAAGACGATCTCGGTGTGGAGGCCCATCGCCTGCTTGAGCGGGTACTTTCCATCGAGATGAGCCCCGGGAGCATGACCGTAAAGACTGAGCCCGGGACGCACGAGGTTAAAATTCGCCGCTGGGAAGTGGATCAGGGCCGAACTGTTCGCCATGTGCACCAGTGGAATCTCGATGCCGTTGCGCCCAATGTCGTCGAGCACGGACTGGAACAGCTCGAGCTGACGCTCAGCGAGTTCGAGGTCCGGTCCCTGGGCACGGACGAAATGACTGAAGACGCCGACCAGCTCGAGCCCGGGCATCTTCGCCACCTCCCGCACGAAGCTGGCCGCGTTCGGAACGCGCACGCCGATGCGGTTCATGCCGGTGTCGATCTTCAGGTGCACACGCGCCATGCGTCCGAGCCTCGAGGCCTCCTCGCTGATCTGCTGAGCCTTGTGGAGGCTCGAGGCGGTGATGTCGATGTGGTAGTCGAGGAAGTGCTTCACCTGGTAGCCGAAGAGCCCGCCGAGAACGAGAATCGAGGCTTCGATGCCGGACTGGCGCAACAGCACAGCCTCCTCGAGGAAGGCGACGCCGAAGAAATCGACGCCGAGATCGACGAATTTGCGCGCGACCGGGATCAGCCCATGACCGTAAGCGTCGGCCTTGAGCACCACCATCACCCGGGCGCCGTTCGCACGGTCGCTCAAATGTTTGAGGTTGTGCTCGAACGCATCGAGGTCGATCCGCAGATAGGTCGGACGCTGGCGAAGAGTGAGGAACTCTGGATTAGACACCTGTCATGCCGTTCGGTTAATTGCCCGGTTTCAATATACTTGCCAATGATAGAGACTCACGGGGCAAAAGACAAGTGGTTCGTGCGGAAACGGTTGAGGCGGAAGTGGCTGAAAGAGAATTCCGGGTAAGTGAAACACGAGAATAAACCCGTCCCGACACTTCGGGATCGCCGGGCCACACGACGTTCAACAGCGGGATTCAGAGGTTATAATCGATATTTTTTAGGAACACCCTTCTTTCTTATTGCGGCAATTTCAAGCAAAAAATCATTTTCGCACTTTTTAAAAAGCTCAATTGTTCGGTTATCGCCAATATCGGCAAAAAACGCCAATTCCAAATCTGTTAATATCAGGGCTAAATCGGCCATTTCTTCTCCATATTTATCTAACTTTTCCACCAACGATTGACATATCTCATCATTAAGCAGAGACTCCATGTTAGCTGTATAAAAATGGTGTGCAAGATACTGCCTTAACCGTCCCGCATACTCTAACATATCCATAAACTCTTCATTGTCTCCATATCTTTTGTAAAATTTCAGCATCTTGTATAGTTTGCCGAGATGTCGGCCGGTAAGTTTTTTGAATTTATTCTCATCTTGTTTTTTCCATTCTTCTACTGATTTTTCAGTCAAACCCTTTTTTTCTTTAAAAATGAATAGATCCTCAAAAAGAATCAGAATTCTCATATGATGCTCAACGTTTAATATGTTAAAGAAAGCGAGTCCGAATCTTTGGGAGATACGATTTAATCTCCGGATGACTTTATGGATGTCTTTTCTGCGGAACATTTTATTTCCCAATATTGTCGTTTCTCAAAATTACGGTTATTATATGTAATAATAATCTCCCAGAAGGGAAGTAGTTACTCAAATTTCACCAGAATGTAAACCGTTACCAATGAACCCTAAGATTGCCGGATTCAATGCCCTCTGCGCGCAAACTGGCAGAGCTACACGCAGAAGGAGGAATGATGGTAAGTAAAAGCCGAAAATAAACCCGTCCCGCCAGATGCGGAATCGCCGGGCCACACGACGAGCCCGCCTGTACGCGAGTTTTCACCTGGATCGGTTTCACGTACATTATGGCATGAATGTGTGCATCGTTTTGCTACTCGAGCCGTCACACCTGTGGGGCATTTCGCCACAGTTTTCGGGTCGAGGCTCGCGAAAAACATAGACTTACGACCCCAAAAAACCGGCACGGGAGTTGCCCAAGAGTAGAGCATCATGGAGCCGGTCCCCGAAATCGACAGATCCTTTCCGCAATCGGCTCCATCTTGAAAACCAAGCGGTATTTCGTCCAGGTTTGCTTTTACCGCCTGACGAGCCTACAATTCAGGATTATCGCTGAATCACCGGCGAACAGGTGAAACAACAGGGACGAATTGCTGGAGGGAGTCATGGCAGGGTACGAAGAGAACCGGGAAGGAACACAATCCGAAGAGTCAAGCCAGCCGGAACCGGAACATGAACCCGGTGCAGATGAAAGAGGTGAGGTAACTGTCGTAATGAGCCCACTCGCGCGAATTATCGGGATATTCACCGAACCGGCACGCGTCATGCGGAGCGTAGCGGAAAAACCGAACTGGTTCGTTCCGGCCATCGTATTGATCGTCGCCTCACTGCTGCTGGTTGTGATCGCCTACGATGCCATCTATGAATTCTCGGTCGACAAAGTACGCCAGGCGATTGAGGATCATGTCGAAGCCGGCAACATACCGCCGGATCAGGCAGACCAGATCATCGAGAACCAAACGCAACTTCTCGGGCGTCTACTTTATGTCAACACGGTAGTCGGCCTTTTTGTGTTCAAGCTGATTATCGCCCTGCTCGCCCTGCTGATCGGCAACGTGATTTTCGGCGGTGCGAGGAAATTCGGCCACTACTGGTCGGCGCTGTGGTACGCCGGGATTATCGGCGGACTGGGGATGATCGTCAGCGCAATCCTGATGCGTGCTACCGGTGACTTCGAGGGCGTCCAGCTTGGATTAGGCATTCTGACGAAAGACGATCCAGGCTCCATCGTCCATAAAATCGCATCGGCGTTCGACGTCTTCAGAATCTGGGAAGCATGGGTCATGGGAATCGGCGTTTCGCTCCTCGCAGGTACAAAGCGGAATAACGGAATCATCGCGATGCTTCTCGTTTATCTCACGATTGGGATACTCGAAAATGTACTCTTAAGTTAGACTGTAACCGGAGACGCGCTCGAGCCGTCAAGAACGATGGTAACAACAACGGTTTCGGAGATACTTCGAATGAAGCTGCAAGCGAACAGAACTGGGGCGGTCCTTTCGGTTGGACTTCTCTGCATTGCGACGGCCTTCGCGGCCAGGCCCCTGCCTGAGCCCCCATTGATCATCAGCGAGGATTCGCTGTCTCTCGACGATCTCGTCGAGATCGCCCTCGAGAACCAGGCGCTGTACCAGAAGGCGGTCGCCGATGAAGACCTCAGCCGTTACTCGATACGCGGTGCCTACGGCGAATTCCTGCCGACCCTCGGAATCGGCGGCACGTTCCAGAGTTCACGTGCGGAATTTGAACGAACGACGCCCACCGGAGAGATTATTACCAGCATCGTCGACTGGTCGAGCACAAGCAGCATCGGCGCACAGTTGAGCGAAGACATCTTTCTTGGCGGCTCGCGATTTTTCAGGCTGAAGGGCGCGAAACTGCGAAAAAAGAACGCCTACCTGATAACCAGGGCGACCCAGGACCAAGTCATATATACCGTGAAATCAGCGGCTTATCTGCAACTGTCCGCCCTGAAATTCCGCGAGGTCGCGCTCGAGGTGCTCGAGCAACGCCGTGAGAACCTCCGCCTCGCACAGACGCGGTTCAACACCGGCGACGCAATCGAGCTCGACGTCCTGCAGGCGCAAATCGACGTCGGCACCCAGGAAAGCGTCATGCTCAGGGCCAAGCAGGCGGTCGAAAACACGCGGGAAGCCCTGAACCTGGCCCTCGGCGCTCACCTCGACAGTCGTTTCCCGATTGACGCGGAACTGACCCCCGCACTGCCCGGTTTCGAGTTGGAGGAGCTGGTGGACTTCGCACTCGATTCGAGCCCGAACTACAGGATTCAATTGAATGCGGTCGAAATCAGGAAGCAGGAAGTCATATCCGCAATGTCGGATTTCCTGCCAAACATATCGTTCAACGCCGGATTCTCGCGTTCGGTCACCGAGACCGGCCAATCAAAATTCACCTTGAATCCTGAATTCGAGTCTCGTTATTTCACCTTTAACGTCGGCTGGTACGCCTTTAATCGTTTCCGTACCGACATCAACCGTCAGAGCGCGGTGATCGAAAAGCGCAAGGCTATGTGGGATGCGCGCGACCAGAAGTTCAATCTTTCGGCCTCCCTGCACAGGCAGTGGCGCAACCTGACCCTCTACTATGAACAGGTGCAGGTGGCCGAAAAGAATCGCGAGCTTGCGCGGCGGCAACTCGATATGGAAAGGGAGCGATACCGCATCGGCGCTTCCGACCGTCTGAACCTGCGCAACGCACAGGTGACTTTCATACAAGCAGAAAACGATCATATTGCAGGAATACTGGATTTCTTCACCACGCTGGCGGCGCTCGAACGTGATCTTGGGCGACCGCTGGAGGAGGTTCCCCAGTGAGATTGAAAATTAAGAGCCGCAAGAAGCTGTACATCATCATCGGCGCCACCGTGTTGATCGTCGGCCTCGTGGTCGCCAACCTGGTGAGTACGCGCAAGCCCAAGGGGGTCCATGTCGACGTCGCGGTCGCGACACAGGACAGCCTCGTTCAAACCGTCGCCGCTTCGGGCAAGATCCAGCCGAAGGTCGAAGTGAACATCAGCGCGAACGTCTCCGGCCGTATCCTCTACCTCGGCGCCGAAGAGGGCGAGCAGGTTGAAAAGGGACAACTCCTCATCCGTATCGAGGACGAGAACTACCTCGCGGCGCTCGAGCAGAACCAGTACGCCCTGGCAAGTGTACAGGCCAGTCTCGAGGAAGCCCATTCGAACCTGAAACGCACCCGCGAACTCCACTCGGCGAACCTCTCCAGCGATGCGCAGCTCGAGGCCGTGCAGGCTTCGGTCAAACGGTTTGAGGCGGATGTCCAGCGCATGCGCGCCAACGTCAACCAGGCCCGGGACAGCTATGACAAGACGCGGCTATCCTCCCCGATCGAGGGTGTGGTCACCCGTCTGAACAAGGAAATCGGAGAAATAGCTATCGGCGCGACCTTCTCCGAGGACGTAATCATGGTCGTCTCGAAGCTCGATTCGATGGAGGTCAACGTCGAGGTCAACGAGAACGACATCGTTCTGATCGAGCTGAGCGACGCGGTTGAGATCGAGGTCTTCGCGATGCCGGATGAAACATTCCACGGGGTCGTTACCGAGATCGCCCACTCCGGGATCATTCGAGGCCTGGGGACCGCTGAGGAGGTGACCAACTTCGAGGTGACCGTCGCGATCACCGACGCCGTTTCGAGCCTGCGCCCGGGAATGAGCGCGACGGTGGAGGTCATCACCGACATCCGTAGCAACACCCTCGTCCTGCCCCAGGAATCGGTCGCGGTGCGTGTAATCGCCGAGGAGAAGGAGAAGGAGATGGCCGCGCGTACCAAGGGTAAGAAGAAAAGCGAAGCGGTCGCCGGAGAGAGCGACGCCGAGGATGCAACGCCAAGGAAAAAGGCCTCGATGAAACCTGACGAACCGGTCGAGGTCATCTACGTGGTGAAGGACGACACGGCATGGGTGCGCGAGGTCAAGCTTGGGATCTATTCCGATACCCACTTCGAGATTCTGGAAGGGGTCGAAGACGGCGATCTGGTAGTGTCTGGTCCTTTCCGTCTGCTGTCGCGCGAGCTGAGCAGCGGTTCACGAGTGGAGTTTACGCCGCCGCCTGGTTTCGGCGAGGAGGATGAGGACGAAGAGGGCACCGAGAGCGACACCATCCTCGCAAGTTCGGATGAGTCGGCCGAGACAACGGAGGATCAGTAATGAACACTCTGATCGACCTGAAGGAGATCACCAAGGTCTACGAAATCGGCCAGATTAAGGTCAACGCCCTCAACGGCGTGGACCTCGAGATCAACTCCGGCGAGTACCTGGCGATCATGGGTCCGTCCGGTTCCGGCAAGTCCACGCTGATGAACATCGTCGGCTGCCTCGACGTGCCTACTGACGGCGTCTATAAACTCGCCGGCGAAAGCGTCGAGAACATGACCGACAACGAACTGGCGGACATCCGTAACCGCCGTATCGGCTTCGTTTTCCAGACGTTCAACCTGCTTCCGCGCGCCGATGCCTTCCACAACGTCGAATTGCCGTTGATCTACTCCGGCCTGCCACGCTTAAAACGCCGTGAGATGACCAATGAAGCGCTCGAGCGCGTCGGCCTCGCGGACAGGATGCGCCACAAGCCGAACGAGCTCTCTGGGGGCCAGCGGCAACGTGTCGCGGTCGCGAGGGCGCTGGTCAACCGTCCCAGCCTGCTGCTCGCCGACGAACCCACGGGCAACCTCGACAGCAGGACGAGCTATGAAATCATGGAACTCTTCGGCCAGCTCCATGAGCAGGGCAACACCATTGTAATAGTGACCCACGAAGAGGATATCGCGGCCTATGCCCATCGCGTTATCAGGCTGTTCGACGGCAAAGTCAGCTCCGACGAACGTCAGACTCCACGCAACGGCACCAACGGCGGGTTCGCCTCCAAACCGATGGAGAATAACGATCATACCGGTTCGCAGATACTTCATGCCAGCGCATGACCGTTTGCAGGCGATTGACTTTCGGAGCAGACCGATAGCCGCAAGAGCCGCGGAAAGAGCCGCCCGTCAAGAGGAGAAGCATTAGTGGGCAAGACGATAATACAGATTTCGCACAGCCTCGTCGAGGGGATAAATATCGCATTCGGTTCGCTTATCGCAAACAAGACGCGTGCGTTACTGACGACTCTCGGCATCGTGATCGGCGTGGTCACGGTCTCCGTGATGATGATGATCATCCAGGGTCTCAACCGTTCCTTCGCGCAGCAGATCGCCTTCCTCGGCAGCTCCACGCTCTACATTCAGCTTCATCCATGGGTCTGGGACGACGACTGGTGGAGATACATCAACCGTCCGCGGATCACGATAAAGCATTACGAGATGGTCGCTGAAAGATCGAAACTCGCCGAAGCGGTTTCACCCTCGGTCTGGACCGGGAGATCGGTCTCCTTCAAGGGCAACGCCCTCGATCGCGTCGGTGTTCAGGGAACCACCTACGCGCAGTCGATTACCGGCAATTTTCTTCCCGAAGTCGGCCGATTCATCAGCGACTCCGACAATCGCTCCGCCCGCAGGGTTTGCGTCATCGGCAAGGACGTGCAGAAAGAGCTGTTCGGAATGTACAACCCGATAGGCCGGGACCTGCGTGTCGGCGCCTATAACTACAAGGTTATCGGAATATTGGAGCCCAAAGGGAAGTTCTTCGGTCAGTCGCTGGACGACATGATCATCATTCCGATCAAGACCTTCTTCAACACCTATGGACGAAGGCGCAGCGTGACCATCCAGATCAAGGCACTCGACGGGGTTCCGATGGAGAATCTGAAGGATGAATTGACCGGAATCATGCGCCGTGCGCGCAACCTTAAGCCGATGGACGAAAACAATTTCTCGATAAACCAGCAGGAAGCGCTGCAAAGATTATACAAGAACATGACCACCGGGATATACGCCGCCGGGCTGATCATCGGAGGGATCGCGCTGCTCGTCGGAGGGATCGGGATTATGAATATCATGCTCGTCTCGGTAGCCGAGCGTACCTGGGAGATCGGAATGCGCAAGGCGGTCGGAGCCCGCACGTCCCATATTCTCTGGCAATTCCTCGTCGAGGCAATGATGATCTGCATTGTCGGCGGTTTGATGGGAATCGGGCTTGCGGCACTCGGCAGCCTTGCACTCAAGAACGCCCTGCCAGTCGTACTCCCCGGCTGGCTGGCGTTGGCGGCTGTTGCATTTTCCGCCGTGATCGGGCTCGTTTTCGGCATTTTCCCGGCAGCCAAGGCGGCGCGTATGGACCCGATTGTCGCCCTCAGGCAGGAGTGAGCCAATGAATCTGAAGGAATCGTTCCGACTCTCGATAACCAGCATCTTCTCGCAGAAACTGCGCAGTTCGCTGACGCTGCTCGGCGTGGTTATCGGCGTGATGACGATCATCGCGACGATGTCGATCGTCAAGGGATTGCAGAACCTGATGGAAGATGAGATGTCGGCGCTCCAGGCCGGTGTGTTCCAGGTCCAGCGCCATGATGTCAGAATCGGCATGCATATCGGCCATCGCCGCCGCCAGTACCGGCCCAAGATCGGAATGCGCGATGTTCGCGCCCTCAAGGAAAATGCGCCCGAGGTAATGATCGTCGCGCCCGAAGTCTGGCGCTATCAGGTCAGCGCGAAGTTCAGGAACGAGGCAACTAACCCGAACCTGGTCGTTTGCGGCGGCGTACCCGGCACCTTCCCGAACAACGGCTACTTCCTCGAGGACGGCCGGGCCATCAGCGAACAGGATGTGCAGTCCCAGCGTCCGGTAGTGGTCATCGCCTACAATGTGGCGCAGAAGTTGTTCCCATTCCGCGACCCCATCGGCCAGGACATCTTCATCAACGGCAACCGTGCGCTGGTGGTCGGCGTGCTCCAGGAATTCGGCTCCCTGTTCGACAAGTCGAAGGACTGGTACGTAATCGTGCCGATCACCACTTTCGAACGCTGGTGGGGCAAGGAGCGTAGCTGGAACCTCACGGTCAAGGTGCGCGACCCTTCGAAAATCGACAAGGCGATCGACCAGACCATCACCGCCCTGCGTGTCTCACGCGGACTTAAACCCGGCGAGGATAACAACTTCGCCATCTGGCATTCTGACCAACTGGTCAGCAGCTTCAACACCATGACCAAGTTCATCCGCATCGCCGCCTACGGCATCGCTTCCATCGCACTGCTGGTGGCCGGCGTCGGCATCATGAACATTATGCTCGTTTCGGTCACCGAACGAACACGCGAAATCGGCATACGCAAGGCCCTTGGCGCGAGGAGGCGCAGCATCCTCAGCCAGTTCCTCGTCGAGGCGGTGATCCTCACCGAAATCGGCGCGCTGATCGGAGTGATCCTCGGCGTCCTCGCCGCTTACCTGCTCGGTAGCGTGGCGAACCTGCCGGTCGTGGTGCCCCTCTGGAGCGTCATTTCCGGAATATTATTCTGCAGCGTTATCGGTCTGCTCTTCGGAACATGGCCCGCGTGGAAAGCGAGCCGGCTTGACCCGATTGTCGCATTACGATACGAGTAACGCCACCTTCCTGTGCTGAATATTTATTCATGGACAGGAAGATTCGCCCCGGGAACCCAGCAACCCGGGGCTTTTTTTACCGATATTAGCGGCGCGAGCCACTACACATGCTTGACACATTGCCGGGATCGGTATATTTTTACTAATGCGACCATCATTCGGGGGACGCGTAAACATACTTGCGCATCTTTTCGACTTTTTCAGGCACTCGGGCAGGGAGAAGCCTATAGCGCAGATTCTGCGCCTTTCCCTAAGCGGTGGTCGCTCATCTGTTTGAAAGGCGACCGCTCCGACCGGTCCTTCTTCCAAATACGGACCGGCGAACGTTGGAGTACCAATGCGATCAGGCGTCACAGCCCTTCTGGCATTCTTGCTTACGGTCTCGGTCCCGGCGGCCCGGGCGGAGTTCGACTGGAGCGCCAAGTACGCCGGAGATTTTATCAGCTCCCAATCCGGGGCAAGGCTGCTCGCCCTCGGCGGCGTAGGCGTGGCCCTCGCCGACGGTCCCGTGGCGATCATCGCCAACCCGTCGATGATCTTCTCCGACGACGGACACGCTCTCTCGCTGATGCATTCCGACCGTTTCGCCGGTATGGTCAAGGTCGATCATGCGGCCTTCACCTTTCGCGGGGCGGACGGCAGCGGACTCGGGATCGGCCTGGTCCGTCGCGGAGTCGATGACATCTCGATCACACGGCTGCGCGATCCCTCGAACCAGATCAGCAGCGACAACCGTGTGATAGTCGCCGATAACGCAAGCGCTTCCGAGTACGCCTTCCAGTTCGCCTATGCGCTCGAAAAGCCTTATGGGCGAATCGGGGCGGCTGCGAAACTGCTCTACAAGAGGCTCTATCACAACAATGGTTTCGGTCTCGGTTTCGATGTCGGCTATGCCCGCCGACTCGGCGGGCTGACACTCGGCGCTCAGTTGCGCGACCTCCTGCCCACGGTCCTCGTCTGGGATACCGGCCACAAGGAGGGAATCTCACCGGCCGCCCGCGCAGGCGCCTCATATACGATCGACGCGAAAAGGCTGAACGCGGTAATAATCCCGGTCGTTGAATTCGAGTACCGCTTCGAATCGGCCGGCGATCCTGATGCTTCCGCCTGGCACGCCGGCCTCGAGTACTGCATCAACCGCCTGGCGAGCGCACGAATCGGTTTCGACGACGGCCATTTGACCTACGGCGCAGGGCTGAGCATCGGCGCCCTTGTTATCGACTACGCATTCGTCGGTCACGACGACCTCGGATCGACCCACCGAGTGAGCCTCGGCTACGGTTGGGGCGGGCTTCCCTGAGCCGGACCGAGACTTACGATTACCTGATAAACCCGAGATGAAACCCGGGAGTACCCGGCCATGCCAAGGCTACGCCGTGGCGAGAAGTCCCGGGCCCCCGCCACCCGTGGACGGCGGCGCTACGGGCTTCTCCCGGGGCGCGGTAGTCCTTAGCTACCCCTGAAGAGTCGGGCCACCCGACCATCTCGTAGCGCCCCAGTAAGATCAACAACCGTGACACCGGTCATTCACCGGGCCTGTTCAAATTGATACATTACCGGTCAGGAACCGCGCAACCCTGTTGCGATCGATCAACATGCCTGTCGAGGGAGATGTCATGAAACTGACGCGCCTGTTCATCGCCGGAATTCTGCTGCTTGCGGCCGCAACCGCTCCCGCCACCCCGCTGCTCGAGATCCGGCTGACCGACAAGCAGCAGGGACTCGCCTTCTTCGCCGGTGGTTTCGACATCGTCTCATTTGAGGACGGCGTGGCAAAGGTTGTCGGCTGGCCCGATGATATCCGCAGGCTGGAGAGTCTCGGGATCGGCTACGAGGTGGTGATCGACGACCTCGAGGCGTTCTACCGGGCCCGCATTGCGATGAAAGCGCCGGAAGGGATGGGCGGCTACATGACCTTCGACGAGATCGGGGCCTGGGCGATCCAGTTCGCCGCCGACCACCCGGATATCGTCGCCGGGCCGGATACAATCGGCTACTCACTCGAAGAGCGGCCCCTCTGGGTGATCAAGATCTCCGACAACCCGGAAGTGGACGAGGAGGAGCCGGAGATATTTCTCAACGGCGCGATCCACGCCCGCGAGGTGATCACCCCGCTGGTGCTGATCAACTTCGCCGAGCTGCTCGCGGACAGCTTCGAGACCGATCCGCGGATCGCCGAAATCGTGAACAGCCGCGAAATCTGGCTGCTGCCGGTGATCAACCCCGACGGCTATACCTACAACGAGGAGCGCGATCCCGGCGGAGGAGGAATGTGGCGCAAGAACAAGCGCATAGTGGACGGGGACACCGTGGGCGTGGACCTGAATCGCAATTTCCCCTTCATGTGGGGGCTCGACGACTACGGCTCCTCGCCCGATCCGGACTGGGAGACATACCGTGGAGATTCCGCCGCATCGGAACCGGAGACCCGGGCGGTGATCGACTTCGTCAACTCACGGAACTTCAACGGTGCGATCAACTATCACTCCTTCGGCAACATGATGCTCTATCCATATGGTTACGCCGTAGACACATATCCGGAGGATATCCTCGAGTACCGGATTCTTTCCGAGTACATGAACGAGACGCTCGGCTGGCTGTCCGGCACCGGGGTCGATATCCTTTATCTGGTCAACGGCGATGCGACGGACTGGATGGAGGGGGGAGCCAACTATAACATCTTCGCCTTCTGCTTCGAAGTCGGCACTGGTGTTGACGGGTTCTGGCCCGAGCCGACCCGGATCGAGCCGCTGACAACGGCACAGGAGGAGCCGCTGATGCGGCTGTGCGAAACCATCCTCGAACCGCCATACTATCTGCTTCCCCCTCCTGTACCCTTGTCACTCGTCATCGACGCGAGCGACGAGGGGTACATCCTCCTCTGGCCACCGGTGGAGGAGTATTACGGCAACGTCACCGAGAGTTATGACGTCGGCAGGTTGTCGGGGCTGAGCCTGTTCGACGGCGCAGAGACCGGTTTCGCTTACGGCTGGGAGCCGGACGGCTTCATCCGCCAGTCCGAGGCCGCTTACCAGAGCGACTGGAGCTACCACTCCGGCACCGGCAACCACCTGAAAAACACGCTCACCGCCATGGTCTCTCTACCGGTGCGGGCCGGGGACACGCTCCGGTTCGACACCCGCTACGACATCGAGGTGGACTGGGACTACGGCTATGTGCAGGCGAGCATTGACGGCGACTACATCAACCTCGCAGGGAATATCACCACCAACGACAATCCCGAGGGTATGAACAAGGGCAACGGGATCACCGGTTCGACCGGCAATACAGTCTGGGTCCACGCCGAGTTCCCGCTCGATGAGTATGCGGGACACCACCTGCGCTTCCGGTTCCTCTACTCCACCGACAGTTATGTCTCCGGCGAGGGTTGGTACATCGACAACATCTCTCCGGCAATCGTCTTTAATTCCCTCGAATTCGCCGCCGAGGCCGTGACGGATACCTTCATCAGTATCGGCCCGGCCGAATCGGTGACCTCGGGCGAACTCTGGTTCGTCGTCCGCGCGATAGACGGCGAGGGCGATGTCAGCCAATGGTGCGATGCGGCATCGATGTACGATTTCACGCAGGTTGAAGAGATCGCGACGCTTCCAGTCAAGTTCGAAATCGGCGCGGTCTACCCGAACCCGTTCAACCCGACCGCTTCGCTGAGCATCACTCTCCCGCGCAGCGCGGAGGTGGAGCTCACGCTGATAAATATCCTCGGGCGCGAAGTCGCGAGAGTATCTCACGGCCTTCTCCCCGCCGGGCGTCAGATGCTTTCAATCGATGGGAGCGCCCTCGCTTCCGGGATTTACTTCCTGCGAGTCGGCGTGCGGATGAGCGACGGTTCGCTGCATCAAGCGATCCGAAAGGCGGTCATACTGAAATAATATTCTGCATCGCAGATACGGTTTCTATGGTTGTTTTTCTTTAACTTATCCCGCGAACCAGGCGATCAACTCCCGCGAGCTTCGTCCTTGCATCGGATTGAATCATTTCACATTTTCATACCACCACTTAACAACGGGACTGCGATCCGGCAACAAGATGAGTGAACTTCCCTTTCTCACATCGGCGCTGACCAGCCATGACCAGGTAATCAACCGCGCCCGCGAGATCGGCCGGGCAAGCGGCCTCGCGCGGGTAGTCGTCGCAGCAGCCGAGGAGGACGACGTCCTCGCGGCGATGTACGCATGCAAGCGCGATGGTATCGCCGATGCTCTGCTTGTCGGCAGGCCGAAAAAAATCCGCAAGGCGCTGGCACTGGCGAAGGTCCCCGAGGAGAGCTTCGAGACGGTTGAAACCTCAGACGACGGGGAATCGGCGGTAAAGGCCGCGGAGATCGCAGGATCTGGAGACGCCGATATCGTGATGAAGGGCTTTCTCAAGACTTCAACGCTGCTCAAGACGCTGCTCAAGCACGACTACGGCCTCCGCGACCGTGAACTGGTCTCCCACAGCGCCGTGCTTTTCATCCCACGTTACGGCAAACTGCTGAACATCACCGACGGCGGCACGCTGATCCAACCGACGCTCGAAGAGAAGCTGACGGTTATCGCCAACGGCTACGGTGTGATGCGCGCGGTGGGAGTGGAGCGGCCGAAAGTCGCCGTGCTCGCGCCGGTCGAGGAGGTCTTCGAAGAGGTTCCGGAAACGGTGGAAGCGGACAGGCTCGTCCGGGCCGCCACCCGTGACTGGTCGCCTTTCCTCGATATCGAGGGGCCTCTGCCCCTTGACCTTGCGGTGCGGAAACCCGTGCACCCCGGCGAAGAATTTGAGAGCAACGTAGCCGGTGACGCCGACATACTGCTCGTGCACGGCATCGAACAGGGAAACATCATAGCGAAAACGCTGATCCAGTTCGGCGAAGCGGTTTTCATGGGCGTGATCGCGGGCGCGAGAGTTCCGATCAGCCTTGTCTCGCGAAGCGATACGATGATCAACAAGATGGCTTCAATCGCCCTCGCGGTGTGCCTGGCGGATTACCAGCGCCGTGGCTTCGCGCCGCTTCCCGCGCCCTCCTTCCGGGAGGGAATCGAATGAGCGTCGATCTCTTCCAACCCATTAGAGACCTGGTAATCGAACGTACCGGCGCGAAGGGCCCGGTACGTCTCGGCCTCCCCGTTCCCGAGAAAGAGAGTAGCACGCTTCGCGGCCTCGTCCCATGCATCGAGCAGGGCTGGCTCACACCGGTGCTGTTCGGCCACAGAGATAAAACCGAGCGTGCCCTGTCCGAATGTGGACTGCCGACCGGGAAATGCCGCTGCATCGCTCCGAGCAGTTCCCGGACAGACCCGGTGTCCACGGCGCTGGCGGCGGCGAGCAGCGGAGACCTGGATGCGCTGATGCTGCCCCCGGAACTCGCACATTTCGGCCTGGTTCTGCTAAGGACGACCGGCACCCGTTTTTTCGCCGGTTCGCCGATCTGCGGAATCTCGGTGCTTTCCTTCGATGACTACTCGCGACTGCTGCTGTTGGCCGATGTGGTTTTCTGGCCCGAACCTTCGGTAAAACGTCATGTCGAAATCATCAGGAATACGGTCGAGCTGGCGAGGAAAACCGGCATCAAACAACCCCGTGTCGCTCTTCTTGCCGCGGTCGAAGCGGCCTCGGAAAACATGCCGGTGACGATGCAGGCCAGGGAAGTCGCCGGAAAATTCAAATCCGGTGACGTGCTCGTCCAGGGTCCTCTCTCCATGGACCTCGCGGTGAGCCGCCATGCCGCCGAGAAAAAGAAAGCCGTGGGCGATGTCACCGGCCGGGCGGACGTGCTCATCGGGCCAAACCTCACAGCGTCGCGCGGCCTCTATCATGCTGCGGTGATAATGTGCGGCGCGCGGGCGGGTGTGGTGCTGAGCGGGGGAAAGCTGCCGGTCGCACTGCCGGGCAGGTTCGAAGGCGAGGAGGGGCTTGAACTCTCAAGCCTGATCGCCGCGCTCGCCGCCATCGAGTCGGACTGAATGAAGCGAGGAACGCGATTCGGCTTGAAGTCATTCAACTACCTGTATTTATTACGTCTTTTTACGTATATTCCCTTATTGATGCGCCTTACAACCATCAATTCCACCGCCCTGCTCGGCCGGGGAAGCGATAGATCCGGCGATAAAGATGGAAGCCGGAAAATCTACAAGGGCAGTCACCGAAGGATACCATAACCGGCGGAGGTCGTTTGTCTTTCATCTTCATTGAATCGGCAATGGTGAACCCGAAGGGGAAGTTGAAAGCACTGAACCATGCGATCAGTGCCGACCTGGCGAACAAGGAATGGGTTCAGTTGCGCAACCCCACCCCGAACCCCGTGCTGCTCGAGGGTCTCAGCCTCAAGCATTGGGTTTTCTCGAAAGATCAAAGCCACCCGGATGAGAAGATTATCATCCAGTTGAACGGTAGACTCGAAGCGGGCGCCGCGCTGAGAATCCACTCCGGCACGGGTAGGAGCTGGCACGATACCAAACGCGGGATAATCCACATCTATGTCAGCCCGAAGACGATGATGTACCTCTTTCAGATCATACACCCCGACTGCTTCTTCCTCTACCACCAGGGACGCCTCATCGACAATGCCAAATATGAAATCCCGGTGCCCGAGGGACGCCGCCTCAGGCGCACACACCACCTCGCCGAGCACATTTTGAAACAAGTAGAGCTCAAAAAGAAAAAGTAAAGCTCCCGCCGTAGAGGTCGAACATCGGGTCATGAAGCCAATTCACGCACGGCTCTTTCTCTCGCTGATGAGGGAGCCCTGCTATGTTGTCACGGAAATCGCTAAGGATGGATGTACCCGAGTGGTGGTGAGGCGATGCGGGATTTATGATTGCCACTACAGTGAAACCCGGCTGCAGGGCAGCCGGGCCACCCGCCCGATTCCATTCCCACTATCGCCTACGTCTCCCACCGGGGTTTACGTTTCTCGAGGTAGGCGGCTATTCCTTCCTGGCCCTCATCACTCGCCCTCAGCTCCGCGATCCGCTCGGCGGTCCATAACTTGACATTATCGATCGATTCTTCGCCGACACGCCGGATGATCTTCTTGCAAACGGCGAGCGCCTCGGGTCCCCCCCTGGCAAGCTTCGCCGCAATCTCCCCGGTCTTGTCGTCGAGTTCGCTTTCCTCAACTAGATAATGCACCAGCCCGATGCCGAGCGCCGATTCCGCGTCGATTCTGCCGGCGGTGAGCATCGCGCAGCGCATCGCGCCCTCGCCTATCTTCCTGATGACATACGGGCTGATCACTGCCGGAACAAGCCCGAGCTTAACCTCGCTGAAAGCGAAAAAGGCGCTCTTTACGGCGATGACGATATCACATGCGGCGATGAGTCCGACACCTCCACCGATGGCAACGCCGTTCACTCGCGCAATCACCGGTTTCGGGTGGGAATAGATCGTCTCAAGCAGATTTGCGAGGGTGTTCGCATCGGCGAGGTTTTCGCCCCTGCCCGCGAGCTTGATCTGTCTCATATACTCGAGGTCCGCCCCCGCACTGAAAGCGGTGCCTTCGCCGGTAAGCACAATGCAGCGGCATGAATCCTCCTTGAGCGAATCGAAAGCGTCAATCAGCTCCGCCACCATCCGGCTGTTGAAGGCGTTACGCTTCTCCGGGCGGCTCATCGTCACATATGCCGCCGTCCCGACCATCTCAAGTGTTACGGTTTCCACTATAACCTCGTAATTTATGCGAGTTTAGACCTTCATGCCGATCGCTGGGGAACCCCTGTGCAAGCTGCCTGGCTGGATCGTTTCGATGCACGGCTGAGATCATGAGCGCTCTCCGGCGATGGAAAATATAAGGCCGGAACCGGTGAAATTCCGACCTTTGATACATCCAGCTCAAATATCTTCCCCAGGATAATATTCCATCGAAACAGCGTGAATATAAACCTTACATCCTGTATATCCCCACCTCCATCCCGGGTATCGGCTTGTTCAGGCTCATCTCAATGCCGAGGGCGAGCGCGGCGCGGGTGTCGCGCATGGTGATGATTCCGTCGTCCCATAGCCGTGCGGTCGCGAAGTAGGGATGACCCTCCTCCTCGTACGTCTCGAGGATCGGGCGGCGGAACTCGGCGACCTGCTCCTCACTCATTTGTTTCTTGCCGGTGGCCTTGAGCCGGTCCTGCTTCACCTGTGCGAGGACATCGGCAGCCTGGTCGCCGCCCATCACATTGATTCGCGCGTTCGGCCACATCCAGAGCAGCCTCGGGAAGTACCCGCGGCCGCACATCGCGTAGTTGCCCGCGCCGTAGCTCCCGCCGATGATCACGGTGAACTTCGGCACATCCGCGTTCGCCACCGCGTGTACCATCTTCGCCCCGTCCGAAGCGATCGCCCTGTGCTCGTACTCGACCCCGACGATAAAGCCGGTGATGTTTTGCAGAAAGATCAGCGGAATTTTGCGCTTCGCGCAGAGCGAGATGAAGTGAGCTCCCTTCTTCGAGCTCTCGCTGAAGAGCACGCCGTTGTTGCCGATGATCCCGACCGGGTAGCCCATCAGCCGCGCAAAGCCGGTCACCAGCGTGATCCCGTAGCGCGCCTTGAACTCGTGGAACCGCGAGCCGTCGACCAGACGCGCGATCACCTCGCGGACATCGTACGGTTTGCGCAGATCGTGCGGGATAACACCGTAGAGTTCCTCGGGGTCGTAATGGGGGTCCTCCGGTTGTTCGCGACCGATCTCGAATTTCGGCCTCGACCCGAGGTTCTCGACGATGTTTCGCACGATCTTCAGTGCGTGCTCTTCGTTTTCCGCAAAGTGGTCAGAGACGCCGGAGATACGGGTATGTACATCGGCGCCGCCGAGCTCCTCGGGTGTGCACTCGACCCCGGTGGCGGTCTTGACCAGCGGAGGGCCGCCGATAAAGATCGTCCCCTGCTCCCTGACGATGATCGTCTCATCGCTCATCGCCGGGACATATGCGCCACCGGCGGTGCACGAGCCCATCACGCAGCTGATCTGCGGTATGCCAAGGCGGCTGAAATAGGCCTGGTTGAAGAATATCCGGCCAAAGTGGTCCTGGTCCGGGAAGGTGCCCGCCTGCTCGGGAAGAAAGATGCCGCCCGAATCGACGAGATAAACGCAGGGCAGCCGGTTCTCGAGGGCGATCTGCTGGGCGCGAACATGCTTCTTGATAGTCATCGGAAAATATGTGCCGCCCTTGACGGTCGCATCGTTGGCGATGATCAGCACCTCGCGGCCGTGAATTACGCCGACCCCGGTAACGATCCCGGCGGCGGGGGCTTCGTTATTGTACATCCCGTAAGCGGCGAGCGTGGAGAACTCAATGAAGGGCGTCTCCGGGTCGATCAACGCGTCGATACGTTCGCGGGCGGTCATCTTCCCCCGAGCCCTGTGCCGTTCGACATACTTCGGCGGGCCGCCCTGTTGGATCTTCGCCGACAGATCGATGTACTCTGATTCGAGTTGCTTGTGGTACTCCCTGTTTTCCTTGAAGTCCGGGTCGGATGTGCGGATTTGCGAGGCGATGCGAAACACGGACGAGTCCCCCTGGTTTATCGGTTTCGAAGATACGGTTATGAGATGAAACCCGGGACTGCCCGGCTTCACCAAGGCTACGCCGTGGCGAGAAGTCCCGGGCCACCCCTCAGAACACATCGATTCATGTGATTTCGTCCACTAACTATTTAGATATAGCGTAAACGGCGGTACATTGCAACGGCCCGCCTCTGTACGGACCATTTTTCCCCGTCCCAACCGTCGATTCACCCGCAACGAAGAGATGAAACCCGGCCCCGAAGTGTCGGGGCCGGGCTGACCTGCCGTTATCACAAAGCCAAATCGGGATCTTCAACCGGCATCAATCCGGCGCGTTGGCCCTGTAATACTTGCCCCAGATGATCTGGACGAGCTGAAGATAATTGCCGTCGGGATCGCGGAACGGCGCGATGCGTGCTCCCCACGCGGTATCGTTCGGAGGCTCGCTGAATTCGACCCCCGCTTCGCGCAGACGCTTGTATTCTTCATCGATGTTCTCGACGAGGAAGTCGATGTGCGGTTCGCCCTTGCGCGGTTCTCCGCCACCGCCCCAGGTCCGCAATCCGACCTCGACCCCGCCGCAGTCGAAGCCGGCGTAGTCGTGGAACCGGTATTTCAGCTCGAGTCGAAGTGTTTCGCCGTAAAATTTCACCGCGCGTTCGAGGTCGGTCACATTCAGGCAGACATCCCAGATTCGTTTGATCATGAGCATCCCCCCTGATCGCTTATTTTCCAGCCGGTAGCCCGGGACCACCGTGTCCCAGGATCATTGGAAGTGGATATTTTTCCTGGAACACGGTGGTTCCAGGCTACAATCTGATTTTCCAGCCTTCAAAAGGAAGTTAGCATATCAATCGGTGGGTTCGGTACACCTGGGAGCCAGTCTCCCAGCCTGGAATCAGCGCATTCCGGGAACAAAGTAAGCTTTTTTTTCTCTGGCTTGATAATGAACCCTGACATTCCGCCGGAGGGCGAGCGCTTTGCGCGAGCTGTCAGGGCTACCCGGACGGAGATGAAACCCGGGACTGCACGGCTACGCCAAGGCTACGCCGAGGCGAGAAGTCCCGGGCCACCCGTCGCGAATCGAAGTGTCGGGGTCGGGCTGCCCAATGCTTATATCTCATTGCGAAGTAATAAAAAACCTAACGGATCGTGAATGATTGAAGTTCTAAATCCCAACCTTCACGATAAACCAACCCGACTCCTGGGACGTAATAGTTATAGTAAGCGATTTCCGAACCGTTAGAAATCAATTCACCGGTCACGAGATCATAGACGCCTCTGATATCTTCAATTTTCACGACATAGCAATTATCGAACACGCCTGCACCCACGCTTCTTGATGCATTAGTCCGATATACTGTGGCTGTTATCCTACCACCGCCCCAGGATGTATCAGAAACAGAAACTGTATCGCTATCAACGAAAATCGTGTCTCCCTCTCCGAGGTTAGGGAAGTTGCGGAAATCATCCAGGATGTTCCATTCCGCGTTGTTTTCATCGTACCAGATAACATTTTCGCCTTCGTATGCGTAGTACACTTTATCCATTGAAGTTCCGCTGAAATATCCAGAGTAACCAGATGATGCCATTTCATAGGCAACCCGGCCTTCAAAGCGGTGGGCATCACTGACTATCTCCTTCGTGATCGTATCATCACTGGTTGCATACACCCACTGGTTGCCGACCGCCAGTGGAAGCAGATCGCGTGGCGAGAGTGATGATTCAGAATCGGAATCATTCAGTAAATCGTCACAACCAGCGATGGTGACAACCGCAGTCAATAGCATGATCAACCATTTCAATTTCATTGTGCCCTCTTTGTACAGTATGATTAGACAAATATAGTCTCGTAACCCGAAATCAGCGCATTCCGGGAACAAAGAGAGCTTTTTTTTTCTCTGGCTTGATAATGAACCCTGACTTTCCGCCGGAGGGCGAACGCTTTGCGCGAGCTGTCAGGGCTACCCGGACGGAGATGAAACCCGGGCCGCAATGACGCGAGGGAGCTGTTTATACGGGTCAGGGCTGCGGGAATCGGTCACGCGGTTATGTCGACAACAACCTCACGACCACGGTCGAACGCCCGGAGGTTCAGCTCTATCGTCTTCGGAGGGACCATCTTCTCGATGGTCGCCTTCCAGATCGACTGCTCAATTTCCAGACCTGTCGAGAGCGCACCGAGAAGAATCGTGTTCGTCAGACGGCTGTTTCCCAGCTCGAGCGCGATCCGCTCCGCCTCAATCGGGACCACCTTTCCCGCACAGAATTTCTCCGCCTCCCCAAGTGGATCTTCGGGATATTGCGGAGCCTTCTTCCCTCCGCCGGTCGGGGGCATCAGCCTCTGCACCGAAGCATAGAGCGCGCCGCCCTCGGCGACCTCATGGGCGAAGCGCAGCGCCTCGGCCGCCTCGAAGGCGAGTACCGCGTCCGCCGACCCCGAGGCGATCAACGGGCTGAGCACCTCCGGCCCGAAACGGATATGGCTCGAAACCGCGCCCCCTCGCTGGCTCATCCCGTGAACCTCCGATTTCTTGACGTCGAACCCGGCCCTCAGCGCCACCTCGCAGAGGATGTTCGAGGCGAGGATCACTCCCTGCCCGCCGACCCCGACGATCAGCACGTTGGTCATCCCGTTACCGCTCATGCGGACACCTCCCTGCCTGTTTCAACCGGGTGGATCACGTCTATCGGGCATACCTGCATACAGAGTTCGCAGCCGGTGCAGGCGCTCTCGCTGATTATCGCCTTCATCAGCCCCTTTTCGGTGGTCTCGCCGGATGGCTGGATCGCCGGGCAGCCGATGCGGAAGCAAGCGCCGCAACCGTTGCATTCATCATCAATATAGTAGGGTTCGATCGGAATCTTCTTCGGAAAGAGCGCGCACAACTGGCGGGCGATGATCACCGAGGGACCTTCGTACTCGACCGCCTCGCGCACCCTGTCAACGGCCTCTTCATAGTTATATGTATCAACCACGGCAGTGTGCTCGATCCCGACCGCCTCGATGATCCGCTCAAGGCTGACCCGCTTCGTCCGATTGCCCATCAGGTCAAAGCCGGTGGCCGGATGGTCCTGTCCGCCGGTCATCGCGGTGATGTCGTTGTCGACGATCACCACGGTGACGTTCGCCCCGCTGTAAACGAGGTCAATCAGCCCGGTAATCCCGCTGTGCAGAAAGGTGCCGTCCCCGATCACCGCCACGGCTGGATGCTTCGGGTCGGTTCCGGCGAGCGAAACCCCGATGGCGTTGCCGATAGAGGCGCCCATGCAGTAACAGGTATGAATCGTCTCGAGCGGCGGCAGCGACGCGAGGGTATAGCAGCCGATGTCGCCGAAGACGTCGACCTTGAGCTTCTTCAACGCCATGAAAATGCCGCGATGAGGGCACCCTGCGCAGAGCACCGGAGGCCGGGCGATCACCTCGGCCTGCGGCCTCGACGACGGGGGTTCTGGGCCGAGGCCCGCTTCATGCAGTCCCTTCGCCACCTTGTCGAGGTTGAGTTCGCCCTCGCGGGGGAAGTACTTCTTGCCCTCGCAGACAATTCCTGCAATCTTCGCCTCCTCCTCAAGGAACGGCTCGAGTTCCTCGACGACGATCACCCGTTTCACGTGTTCGGCGAGCTTTCGCGCCTTGCCCGCCGGGAAGGGCCAAGGCATGCCGACCTTGAGGAAGCTGGCACCGGGCATCAGCTCGCGGATGTACTGGCAGGCGACCCCGCCGGTGATGAAACCAACATCCCCGTCTCTCAGCTCAAGCCGGTTTCCCTCCCACTTGTCGGAGAACTTCGCGAGTTCGAGGGCGCGCCGTTCGACGAAGCTGTGACGCGGACGCGCAAAGTTGGGCATCATCACAAAGCGTGCGATGTCCCTCTCGAAACTCGCGCCGCGCACCGGCCGGCGCCACTTGCCGATGGTAACCATGCTCTTCGCGTGCGCAATCCGCGTCGTCTCGCGAAGCATCACCGGCGTGTTGAACTTCTCCGAAAGGTCATAGCCGATAATCGTGAAGTCGTGCGCCTCCTGGCTGTCGGCGGGCTCGAGCACCGGTATCTTCGCGAACCTGGCGATGATCCGGTTGTCCTGCTCGTTCTGGCTCGAGTGCATCTCGGGATCATCTGCGCTGACGAGGACGAAACCGCCGCGCACGCCGGTATAGGTGAATGTCATCAGCGGGTCCATCGCGACGTTGACGCCGACATGCTTCATCGTCACCAGCGTCCGTGTCCCGGTCATCGAGGCCCCGATGCCGACCTCGAGCGCGACCTTCTCGTTCGGCGACCACTTGGCGAATATACCCGGGAACCTCGCGAAGACCTGCAGAATCTCAGTCGACGGCGTCCCCGGATATGCGGAAGCGAAATAGACCCCGGCTTCGCGCGCGCCATGGGCAATCGCCTCGTTTCCGAAGAGCAGGGCCCTGTTGGAATTCTCCCCGCTCATCCATCCTCCCCGTAGGTTTTCGCGGTCTCCTCGCCACGCACGACCCTCAACGCTCCCTGCGCCAGCGCGAGCATCTCCTCTTCACCGGCGAAAACGAAGATTCGCCCGAGAAACGAGACGTACTCCCGCAGCCGTTCACGCAGCCGCCCGGAGTGGACCAGCCCGCCGGTGAGCACGACGCCGTCGATTCGCCCCCTCAGCGTGGCGGCCATCGCCCCGATCTCCCTGGCGATCTGGTAGATCATCGCCTCGAGAATCAGAGCCGCTCGCTCATCGCCGGATTCGATCCGTCTTTCGACCTCTTCCAAATCGGCGGTCCCGAAGTACCCGACGAAACCGCTTTCACGCGCGAAGATCCTCTTCGCCTCGTCATAGCCCCTGTCGCGGACGAGGTCGATCACCCCCGCCAGCGGCAGTGCGCCTGCTCGCTCCGGGCTGAAAGGACCCATTCCGAGCATGCCGTCGTTGACATCGGCGATCCGCCCGCCGTCGAGCGCGGCAATCGAAATCCCTCCGCCGAGATGGGCGACGACGAAGCGGGTTTGAGTCAGCGGTTTGCCGATCTGTTTCGCGGCCTGTCGCGCGGTGGCCTTGATGTTCAACGCATGGGAACGGCACTTGCGCTCGATTCCGGGAACGCCGCTGATCCTCGCCACCGGCTCGAACTCGTCGGTGGTCACCGGATCGACGACAAAAGCGGGAACCTTCGCCCCGCCGGCGAAACGGTGTGCGAGCATCGAACCGAGGTTGCTCGCATGTTCGCCGTAACGCTCCTCGCGGACGTCATCGAGCATTTTCTCATCGACCGCGTAAGTGCCCCCCTCGCACGGCCTGAGCAGTCCGCCCCTCCCGACCACCGCCAACCAGCCTTCGCGGCACTCGTCGGGAATCCGCCGCGCGATCAACTCGTAACGGTGGTCAAGCTGGGCCGCGACGCTGCCGAAGCCGTGAAGCTCCTCAGCGTCATGACGGATGTTCTCTCGCCATAATTCACGGTCGCCCTCAAAGACGGCAACCTTGGTCGACGTGGTTCCGGGGTTGATAACAAGGATTCGCTCGGACACGGGCTGTCTCTGTTCAGTACGATAAATGGGTGTGTTGGAACGAAGATAGCTGTTCGCGCACTGGTGCCGAAAGGCCCGAAAGCGGAGTTACACACTCCTAATATCTACGTTTGATTTCACCGCTCCGGCCGGATTCCGAAACGGGTTGATCCAGCGCAGTGAGCCGCGCGCCGGTTACGGTGCGATTTGTAAAATTCAAATAATTCAGGGCAAAAAAAAGAGCGGCAGGCAGTGGAGGGCTGTCACTGGTGGGTATCAAGTCGTTAGATTCGTGAACTTTACGTCCGAATTAATCCCCGATAGTCTTAAGGAGATCGCGAACCGCAATCTCCGCCTCGATCGCAAACTCGTCGTTGATCGTCTTGGCGTCTTCCTCGGCGAATTGGAGAATGTACTCGGCGATGGTCTGGTCGAAATACTTCGTCACCATCATCAGAAGCTTGGCATCTTCCAGCGTCACTTCAAGCTTTATCCTCACCAACTTCTCCATGATACACCTCACGGTAAGGGGTAGCAGTCCACATTCGATCAAGCGGTAATATACTCAATATTTTGTCGATATAAAGGGGCGAAGGTTACTTCCCGTGAAGAAGTCTCGCCGGTCGCTTGCCCCCCGGAACGGGTCAGGGAGCCTGCCACCGAAACTCCCCGAACTCACAATATCCGTTCAATCTAATATCGAGCCCCACAGCCGGAAGCGCCGGAGGACAAATCGCTGAGGGGAAGTGCCGTGGATATGACGAGGCTACAAGATCGTTATTTGTAATCACCCTCCGGTGCCGCCGCCAAACCCGGCGGATCAGGTGGGTGGATGATGGATACGGTTGAGATACACGTCCCGGCAGTGCCTGTTCTCCGGCGCGGCACGGTGAGCAGGCTTGTGATCATCCCTCTGCAGAAACGCATTCTCGAGAGTGGGCTCGCGCATCCGGAGCATGCTCACTTTGACGCCACCCGCTACCAGCAGGGCGTTTACCGTTGCGGCTTGCTCTCTATCGACAACATCCAGCTCAAGATTTCCATTTTGGCCGCCGAGGATCGACCAGCCGTTGTGTTCGAGCAATTGTCTTGCCCATTCGGGAGTATCGACCCCGACAACCAGCCGTCGCCGGTACTGTGCCCTGAGCTGTTCGATGGTGCCCTGGAAAATCAGCGCGCCCTGGTCGATGATTCCGGCATGGGTCGCCACGCGCTCAACCTCCGCAAGCAGATGGCTGGTAAACAGCACCGTAATCCCCCGATCCGCGGCAAGCCTTCTGACCACGCCGTGAAGTTCGTCGGTCGCCCCGTCGTCCAGGCCAACGGCCGGTTCGTCGAGAATCAACAGTTCCGGCCTGCCGAGCAACGCGGTCGCGATATCGAGCCTCCGGCGCATTCCTAGCGAATATTCGCGGACAGGGAGGTCCGCGGTATCGGTCAACCCCGTAGCATCGAGGGCGAAGTCGAAGTCGTCACTCTGCACACCGGCCGGATGTCCGTGCAACTCGAGGTTCGCACGGCCGGTGAGATCTACATAAATCGCCGGGGCGTTGACGAGAGCGCCAATCCTGGCGTCGAGGGTCATCCTCCCGGTGTCCATCTCCTCGCCAAACAGCTTGATTATTCCCTCATCGGGCTTCTCGTTCCCGAGGAGCATCCTGATGACTGTCGTCTTTCCCGCTCTACCGGTCCCGAGCAAGCCATAGACAGATCGCCCGGGCACGGCGAGGTTTAGATTGTTGACCACCGCGACCGTTCCGAATCTGCGAATAAGGCCTTTTGTTTCTATAACCATTACTTATATCCATAAAATTCTGATTTGAGCCCTGCCTGTCCAGCAGACTGCAAGCGCCGGGCCAATTCGGCAGTCGAGCGAATCACGCGGTTCGGGAGGTGTCGGCACTAACTAATATTATAAATATCATTAGGTTGTAAGCCATGCGGTGTTGTACGGGGGTTGCCATGACCTGGTGAGGGAGTTGCAATACGCTACTTGATCAGCAACAAACGGTACGGGCTGAGCGGATCACGGGTTTCTGCAAGCATAGTGATGGACTGAAAGCCGGGAAGAGGGACCTGCGGAGCGCGAATCAGCCTGCTATTTCTTCCACGGCTTGAGTGCTTATCTGGAAATCGTATATCTCCGGGGCGAGCGAATAGCCCAACTTGACACGGAGGCTCTCGGGTTCGACCACGGCTTCGGGATTGTCCGGCTGAACCTTGATCGTAATCCAACCGATGTTCAAATCGCCGAGCGTTTCCCCTGTGCGACCGAATTCCTCACCGTTGATGATCACCGTTCCCTGGTCGCCTTCGAGGTTCACCACCATCCGCGGCGTCATCAACGAAACAAGGACGAAGATCACCAGCGCGAGCATAGCGAAGAAGAATCCAATCAGCGTGTCGCGTCTCCGACGGATTCGTCTGATACCGATATCGGATTCCGCCCATACGGTGCGGTTGAAGTCGATTTTACGCTGTTTGCGTTCGTGACGCTTTACCGGCGAAAGACGCAGACGGTCGCGTACATATGGATCGGTAACCGGAACGGACATTTTCTCACCCGCTTGTTTGTTGGTCATCGAATAATATTTTATTTTCGTGGTATCTACGGACACTTTCGAACTCTCCCTATTCGAAACACCGCTGATGAAAACAATGTATACCCTCAAGCGGAGAGCACCAATCCCGGAATGCGGCTTCCCCGAATAAGCTCCTCCTGGAGACGGCGGGAGCGGAACAATGAGAACTGGCAGCAAAATTGCAATTTAACTTTTGCGAATAGGCCAGGAAGATGGATATTCGCGATATTACAGAGGATTCGGTAATTGCCCCGGTCGGTTGATTGTGGCATCCGAAACACACTGTGTATTCCGGTTCACGCCGGATATAGGCCGTTTACGATTAAAACCTGCCATATGGTTCCGGAACGGTTGAAAGACGGCGCGGGGGTAGGTAACTTTCCCGGAAGAACGTGTCAACAGTTCGATCAATTGAAATCTCAGCCAAGGAGGCAAAGGTGTCGAAAAAAATCAATCGTCTCTTCACCCTCGCGCTTGCTCTGATCTTTCTCACCGGGCTCGCGCCCCGCAGTCAGGCACAGATAGAGGTAATCGATGAGAAGACCGTGCGCGTGACCGGCAGCGGAATGGCGGAGAAGGGCAGGCAGAAGAAACGCGAACAGCGTGCGCGCGACGCCGCGATGGCCAACGCCATCGAACAGGTGGTCAACAGCATCATCCGCGACCAGGTCGAGCGCGATGCCTATGAACAGGTAAAGGATGAATTCCTGAGCAATTATCTCCAGTACGTGATCGACTACAAATTCAAGCGCAAGAACACGAACAACAAGATGACCAACGTCCTGCTCGAGGTCGTGGTCAACAAGGACCTGATCCAGCAGAACCTGATCAACCTCGGCGTAATTTCCGCCGCGAAGGATGTGCGCAAGGAGCTCGACCGCTTCACGATCATGCCTTACCTCGATACCGGCGGTTCGAGCGCGGAGGCGCTGAAATACAAGGAACTGTTCTATACCCGCGTGCGGGTCTTCTTCGAGGACCAGGGAATCTCCACGATCGGGCAGGATGAGGTGATGGCCGCCGAAGCCGACGAGGAGATGCTCGCCAAGCTCAAATCATCAACCGCCGAGGAGGGCGAGGAGGATCCGGCTCTCCAGATCGCGCGCAACACCCCCGCCGATATCTTCGTTAAGATCACCACCCAGATCGAGACCGGGAAATACGGCGGCGCGACGACCAAAAAGGTAATCCTCACTGTCGGCGCCTACATGGTGATGACCGGCGAATTCATCGGTTCGGGCGACGGCTTCAGCGAACCGCTCGCCCTCAGTTCAGATGGTGCGAGCGTCGCCGCCGGCATCGACCAGGCGATGAACAACGCGATGGGCAAGGTGATGGACCGAATCCAGTCCTTCTGGCGTGATTTCGTCAAGGAGGGCCGTCCAATCAAGATCATCCTCACCGACTTCGGCTTCTCGGAAGTCGGCCAGCTCCGCAATTGGCTGCAGGAGACCGCCAACGACCAGAAACGGCTCAAAGCCGCAGGCAACGTCAGCGAGTACATGGTCTGGTTCGACGGCAGCGCCGAGGACCTGATGTACGAACTCTATGAATATTTCATGGACCAGTCGATTCCGTTGAAAGAGGATCCATCCATGATCTCGAACACGATACGCTTCTTCCGTGAAAAATAACCGTGGAGTAAACAGATGAAAAGACTCTGGTGGACCGTAATGTTGGCTGGAGTGACCGCGACCCTGCTGGCCGCTCTGCCCCTGTCCGCGGCGGAAGTGACCGTCGACGGCACGGGTGCGGACAGGAAAGCGGCGATCCTCGACGCCCAGCGCAACGCTGTGGCCACGGTCGTCGGACAGGCGGTCGACAGCCGCACCCTCGTCGCGAATTTCGCCCTCGTCTCCGACAGGATACTGACCAGCACCCAGGGATATATCAGATCATACGAGGTTCTCGAGGAGGAGACGGCCCCCGGCGGATACCGGGTGAGAATCCGCGCAACAATCGAATCATCCTCAATTCGCGATGATATCAACGCGATAGCCGTACTGCGCGCCTCTCGCGGAAACCCGCGATTCATCGTCGTCCCGGACCCCGGACCGGCTGGCGATGCGCTCCAGGCGTCCGACCCCGCGGTCGACGCGACGGCACGGGGGATCAGCGAATACCTGAGCGAAAGGCAGTTCGAGGTGCTCCAGGCGCCTCGATTCGCCACGACCTCGGCGAGCGGATCGCCCGCGATGCTCAAGGACCTGGCCTTCCACAGCGCCGGGCTCGGAGCGGAATACGCTATTTACTATTCGGTCACCGCGATCAGGAAAGGCGCCGGACGCACCTTCAAGCAGGCCACCGCGATTGTCGATCTTGCCGTGGTACACACCGGAACCTACCGGGTGGTCGCCCAGGTTGAGGAACGGGCCGACGGCGCCGACCGTGACGCCATGGAATTCGCATACCGCAAGGCCGCGCGCCAAGCCGCCAGGATCGCCGCGGCAAAAGCGGTCGACCTCGTACTTGCCGACTGGTCGCGTTCCGGGACAACCGCAGGCGCCACTTTCATGCTTACCCTGAGGAACGTCAAGGGCGGCGAACTCGAGAGCTTCGAGGAGGCACTCCGCCGCAACGGGAGGGTGAAATCCGCAAACCGTCGCACCTACGCCGATCTGGTCGCAACGATTGCAGTTACCGTCGACGGCGACCTTCGCGACCTCGGCGAAGCGGTGAGCATGGTTATCGCCGAGAAGGGCTGGGACTGGGCGCTGACCGCTTCCGACGGATCATCGCTCACCTACGGCGTCCCCGAGGAATATTTGGAGTAACATCAAGAACATACGGAAAGCTTGATATCGTATGATATATCGTGAATCTACCGAATAACAGTTGGAGAACGCTGTTATGAAGAAAACCCCGCTCGCAGCAATCATCCTGCTGGCCCTCGTACCCCTCAGCGGGGTCCGCGCCGCCGATCCCGTGAAGGAGGCCGAGCGCTTTATCGGGAACAAGAACTATCAGCAGGCCAGGACCGTGCTCTCCAAGGCAATCGCGCGGCACCCGGAAAACCTCCGGGCGCGAGAGCTGCTCTTCGAGGTCTACCTTCTACTCGATCAATTCCAGGAGGCCAAAGACGAAAATCTCTCGCTGCTTCTGCTCAGCGACTCCCCGACCTACCTCGCTCAGGCCGCGTTCATCCCGGGATTGGAGGGCAGGAAGGATGTCGTACACGAATACCTCGAGCGCTATGACCGCGTTCTGGCGCAGCATGACCCGGTATTCTTCTACCAGCGCAAACAGGTCACCGACCGTATCGACAGCCTCAAAGCGATCGATCCGCCAAACTGGAAAAGCAACCACATCCGCATACTCATCGACAGTGAACGGGAGTTCGAGGCGGTCGACGGCGAGATCGGCGAAAGCTTCGGCGGGCATTGGTACTATGGAGCGAAATTCCTCGCCCAGCTCAAGGAACGTGACTATATGGGAGCAAAACTCTCATACGACCGACTAATCGCACGCCAGCCGGAGTTCTTCCGCACCCATGTCCAGGGGCGGCTTCCGGGGATCGCCGCCAGAATTGATGAAAACCCGGACCCCGCACGCGGTGGGGCATGGATCGCCCAGGGTAAAATCCAAAATGAACTCCTCCGCTGCCTGATCTCGATAGCTCTCGAAAACAACATGGTCGCCAGGGGGCGTCTGGAACGGGCGATCAAGTTCCTCCCGCTCTTCGGGTTCGACCCCGGTACGGATGTTCGCGGAGCTTTCATACACTGCGATGCGATTATCGACCTCGCATTCTCCATCGGCGATTCGGCAACCGCGAAACGGGCGGTGAGGACCTTCGACAGGGATTTCGCCGGGACTTCCTGGAGCAGCCACCTCAATCAGCGGGTGAAGAGCAGGTAAGACCTTAATCGTCCGGGGACCGGCACCTCCTCCCTCCAAGCGGTCCGGCCAGCGATCAAGCTATGGAAGTGTCCGCTGAACCGTTCTCGCAGGTCGATAGTGATACTCCCCGATCACCTCATTACATATTCAAGTCATTGTTTTTCTGGTAAGAACTCCAAGTGCGCCAGGTTGCTTTATTTTCTCTTGATTTCTCTCTGAGAATACTATCCGAGAATACTATATTATAGTACAATATATGCTTCATCTAATCTTCATACAGGATCAATGACATGAGCGTCTTATTCGCAGCGGAGGGCGCAGTATCGGCCCGTAAATCAATGCATCATTTATATGAAAACCTGAAGGAGGCGGAAATCGACCCCGGGCACAAGTCCGACATCCTGGAGAATTGCGTGACGCTTTCAAAGGAGCTGGATCAGTTGGTCGCCGACCTCGAGCACGCGCTTGTGCCGGAGGGGAGTACCGTCTCGATAACCTATCACCCCTTCGACATCCGAGACGTGGAGAGCAAAAAAAGTGTGCTTCGGGAAGGCGATGAGGATTATTCCCCTCATCCTCGCAAGCCGAGAGAGCTTCGCGGGACCTTCGTATTCCCCGCCGAGGACCCCCTTCATTCAAATGCAAACGGTGATCATGACGAGGAGCCGGATTAGCCCGATGCACGGTTTGCCATGATCTGGGCGCATACTGATCGCAGTGCTCCCCCCACTGCAGCCCGGCGGATTTCCGATTCAGCCGGACTGCCCTTTCTCAACACCCGGCGGCCTAAAAAAAAGAGAACCCTCATTCCGGGTTCCCTTGAAACCTGACTGTTTCCCGCACGACGAGGGAATTCTCACTTCCCTATGACTGCACCTGTGCAACCACCTGGTTGAAGGCTTCGATGTCGTGGAACGCGAGGTGAGCCAGCGTTTTCCTGTCGAGGCCGATTCCCTTCTCGTCAAGCAGGTGCATGAACTTCGAATAGCTGAGCCCATGCGGGCGCACCGCGGCGTTGATCCGCGTGATCCACAACTTGCGGAACTCGCGGCGGCGCTGTTTGCGGTGAATATAGGAATACCGTTCGGCTCGTTCGACCGCAAGCTTTGCCGCACGGATGGTGTTCTTACTGCGTCCAAAGAAACCGGTGGCGCGTTTGAGCACTTTTTTCCGGCGGGCTCTCGATGCCGGGTTGTTTGTTACGCGAGGCATTCTATTTTCCTTATTGCTGAATCATGCGCGCGACACGCTTGATGTCGGGGCCGGAGATCAGTCCCGCCTTGCGCAGCTTGCGCTTACGCTTACTGGATTTCTTCGTCAGGATGTGGCTCTTGTAGCTATGGTTCTTACGGACCTTGCCCGATCCTGTTTTACGGAATCTTTTTGCCGCGGCGCGGTTTGATTTCATCTTGGGCATAATCGACCCTATCCTTCGAATGCTATTTCTTCTGGAGAGTCATCACCATGTTGCGGTAGCCCTCCATCTGGATTTCTCCCTCAACCTTGGCGATGTCTTCCGTTGCTTCGACAAACTTCTCCATCACCTCTTTTCCGAGTTCCTTGTGCGTGACCATCCTGCCCTTGAAGAGCATCGTCACTTTCACCTTGTCACCGTCCTCGATGAACTGCCGGACCGATTTCACCTTCGTCTTGAAATCATGGGGATCGATCTTCGGCGATACCCGGACCTTCTTGATGGTCGTGCGGTGTCCTTTTTTCCTGCTGTCCTTTTCCCGCTTTGCGAGTTCGTAACGAAACTTTCCGTAATCGAGAACCCGGCAAACCGGCGGATCGGCCTGTGGTGCAACCTCGACCAGGTCGAGTTCGTGTCCTTCCGCGGTTTCCAGAGCAGATTCGATATCAACGACTCCGATCTGTTCCCCTTCCGGACCGATGAGGCGCACCTTCTGTGCCGTGATATTCTCGTTGATTTTGTGTGCCGGTTGAGCGGTTTGGCCGCCACCGAAGCTGCGTCCATAGGCGATGAGTTGGCTCTCCTTTGTTTACCCTTGAAAACCCGTATCGTGGGCGCTACTGGACTCGAACCAGTGACCTCTGCCATGTCAAGACAGCGCTCTAACCAAGCTGAGCTAAGCGCCCGAAAGCCAGTCATCCCTGGCGAAAGCATCGCCCGGCCAAAAGAGAACTGCATCCGGGATAAGGCTTCCGGACGGCATCCGTCCCTAAAGCCACAAAGTGCCGGGAGCCGGAATCGAACCGGCATGGGGCTATGCCCCGGGAGATTTTAAGTCTCCTGTGTCTGCCATTCCACCACCCCGGCGGAAAACTTCTGAAAGCCCGCTCCACAGGGGCGCACCAGGAAAACAGCTCCTGCCGGATCTTCGCGTCAGGGAGCGAGTGAAATCAACAGCATCGAGGCGGCGGTCGGATTCGAACCGACGAATAAAGGTTTTGCAGACCTTCGCCTTAACCACTTGGCCACGCCGCCCTGAATACCCCAGGCAGCATCTCACCCGACGAACGGGCCGTCTTTACTACACGTCGCCCCTCCTCCGGGATATCGAGCGAGAGACGGGATTTGAACCCGCGACAACCACGTTGGCAACGTGGGGCTCTACCAACTGAGCTACTCTCGCGTGTCAGTAAAGATCGCAACAAGAACACCACAATCGCCACTCCCGGTGGAGCCTAGCGGGATCGAACCGCTGACCTCCTGAATGCCATTCAGGCGCTCTCCCAGCTGAGCTAAGGCCCCGAGTCGCACCGAATCCCCCGCCGCCGCCGGTGCGGATTTTCATGCGGGAGGCGCCCCTTCCAAATGCCGACCGGAGCGCAAGAAAGCCTCGTGAACACGTCCTCCTCACGAGGCAGAAGCGAATATATACTGACGTTCCGTATAAGTCAATAAGCGCTTATCGCGCACAAGCTCCGAGAACCCGGGGATTCAGCCGCGATTCACCTTGACCACCAGCACCGGGATCGATGAGTGCGCAACGACATGCTCGGCCACCGAGCCGATGATCTGCTGCCGAAGGTTGGATCGCCCGTTCGAGGCCATCACTATGATCTCGGCGTCGATCTCCGCGGCGATCTCGAGGATTTCCTTGCGCGGGTTGCCCTCGCGCAGGAGAACCTCGCATTTGTCGCCGACGCCCGCGTCGGCGATCATCGTTTCAAGAACCTCACGGCTCCGCAGGGCATGCTCCTTGATATATTCCCGGTACTGCTGTGAACTGACTCTCAGGTACTGCATCTCTTTCTTGTTCATGAACTCTTCATGAACGTTCAGCAGCGTAATCCGCCCGTCGTACTTGCGCATCAGGTCGACCGCGGCATCGAAAGCGCTGTTGGACATCTCCGATGTATCCGTCGGAAAAAGGATATGCCTGAACATGTTCGTTCTCCCGCAAAATCTCCCGTCACCTGAAGAATATCAGTGACACCAGGACAAACAACGGAACCAGTATGCCGACCGACCAGACCATATATCCGAAGAAACTCGGCATCTTCACCCTGTTCGCCTCGGCGATGCTGCGCACCATGAAGTTCGGCGCATTACCGATGTAGGTCATCGCGCCGAAGAAGACCGCGCCCACCGAGATAGCCGTCAGATCCATGATAAAGTATTTTGCCGCCGGGTGGGTAGCCTGCCCGGTGAGTATCTGGTTCACCAGGATGTCATCGAGTCCGAACCTCCCCTGTGCGAGGTTGTAGAATGTAAGGTAGGTCGGGGCGTTGTCGAGGAAGCTGGAGAGTGATCCGGTTATCCAGAAGTAGTGTGCCGGCTCCTTGACGAAATCGATGATAAAGTCGAGCGCGCCCTCGCTCCCCGCACGGAGCATGACCAGCGCAGGGATGATCGTCATGAAGATCCCGGCGAAGAGGTAGGCCACCTCCTGGATCGGGAACCAGGTGAAGCCGTTGTCCCTGCGGATTTGCGCCCGGGTGGTCTTCATCGAGAGCCAGACCATCAACACGATGGTCAGATCGCGGATGATCGCCTCCCATGTCATGTGCACCCCGAGCAGATTGACGTCGCCGACCCGTACCGTGCCGCTGAAAAGCACCGCGCCCATGACTCCGCCGAGAAATACCAGGTTGTGCAGTCCCTGCAGTTTCAATGGGATATTCTCGGCGGGGCTTGCCGATACAAGCTGCTGTTTCTCCCTGCGATAGAGCACGGTGTCAAGCGCAAAGAACAGCGCCAGCAGAATTCCCGCGATGAAGCTCATGTGGGGCAGCAGGCCCATCGTCCAGAAGAACGGGACCCCGTGAAGAAAACCGAGAAACAGCGGTGGATCGCCGAGCGGCGTCAGCGAACCGCCGATGTTGCTGACCAGGAAGATGAAGAAAATGATCACATGCATCTTGTTTTTGCGCTTCCGGTTTGCACGCAGGACGGGCCGGATGAGCACCATCGAAGCCCCGGTGGTCCCCATCCACGAAGCTAAAATCGTGCCGACGAGCAGCATCAACAGGTTGACCGCCGGGGTTCCGACCAGGGTTCCGCTGAGCAGAATTCCGCCCGATACGGTGAACAACCCCCAAAGCAGGATGATGAACGGTATGTAATCCGCAAGGTAGATATGCAGAATCTCGTAGAGCGCATCCCCCCTGTAGGCGATCAGGAAGGGAATCGCGAAAACCAGCGCCCAGAAGCCGGACACCTTCGGGAAGTTCTTGTGCCACCAGTGCGGAGCGAAGAGTGGAAAAAGGGCAATCGACAACAGGATTCCGATGAAGGGGGTTGCGCTCCAGATAGGCAGCTTGGCTCCCAAATGCGAACCGCCGTGCCCGGCATCCTGGCCTTCGCCGGCGTGACCGCCCTCAGCCTCGCCGTCCGTGGCCGCCGCTTCTTGCGTATGTTCAACGGTTTTCCCGGAATCCTCGGCGGCCCGGGATTGCTCCCCGCTGGTCAGTGACTCGCCGCCGTTGTGCGAACCCGCCGTCCGCTCCAACCCATCGTCCGTCGATTCCTGCGCCCGGGAAATTCCCGCTACCGAAACGAGCAGGAGAAGAGTAAACGCCAGACCGATTTTTATTAACGATGCTTCGGAACGCGCTTTTGAAAACATGCGTCCTCACGGTTTTTTCATTTTACAGCCAGATACGGCCTCGGTCGGCGATACATCAAGATGCAACCCGGCCGGTGGTCTGATCAAATCCTGTTTTATTGCTCACTATGTACAGTGCGTCTGAATTTTAAAGACTTCAATTTCATCAACATCTCTATTACTCTCGGATCGTCCGGCAGCGAGATCCCGATCGGCATAAGCTCCGCTTCGACCGCGTCTCCGTCGAAACTCGCGATCCCAAGGTATCGACCGTTCCCCCCGGCCTGGACGACAGGAATCCTCCCGCGCCGGTCAACAGTTTCGATCACGGACTGCGAATGGCCCCCGACGATAAGGTCAACATTCTCCCAGCGGTCGGCGTGCGCGCGGTCGACGAATTCACCGGAATGGGAGAGAACGATGACTTTCGCCCCCTCCGGGACCCGCGCGACTACCGCCGCCAGCGCCGAGTCCGGATCGAGAGCGCGTACATGATCAACCATCTCGGGGGGTATGAAGCGGAAGGCGTCCGGGATGATGATCGCGGTCACCGCGAAAAGGGTCCCGTCCCTTTCGATCAACCTCAGCGACGGCGCGACAGGTGTGCCGTCGGCCCAGACGAGGTTCGCCGATACGATCGGCAGTGAATCGACCATCGTCTTGAGAATCTCCGGCCCGTGCATCAGCTCCTGATCGCCGATTCCGACGGCGTCGTAGCCGGTGAGCCGCATAATCCCGATTATCGTCTGCGCCGCCAGCGTGTCGACCAATGCCGGCAGGAAGTCGCCGCTGTCGAGCAGCAGCACCTCACCGGCCTGACGACGCTTTTCGATCTGCACGGTGCGTTTTTCCATCGCGCCGAGGGTGTCATTGGGACAGTGGCAATTCTCAATCCGGCCGTTGGAACAGCCGGTATAGAGAATATCGACTGCAAACGCCCGGCCCGTGCTCAGACCGGCAGCGACCGCGAGTATCAGTGTTACGACAGTGCGCCTGTTCGGACGGACTCGTCCCATGACCACCTCCACTCCCCTTCTGACTCATCCCGCTCGGCTAATGGATTTCCATCCAGCTCCAGATCCCCAGACGGTCATTGCGCGCCTGCTCCTCGAGGATCATGTATTCGGCACCCCTTGGATGGCTGTGCGACTTCTCGACCTCCGCCAGCCCGCTGGAGATAATCCAACCGTTGAGGTCGGTGCCGTCCTTTAGACGGATATAGGCGTGCAGTTCCGGCGAAGCGGTATCCGGTTCGAAGGCGTCGCTAAACTCCAACTTAATCCATTGATCGGTAACGAGTTCGGCTATCATGGTGGTCGCCTCCGTGTCCACCACGACCACCTCCAAAACGCTGCCGTCAAATTCGTTGACGGTTTCGCCGGAATTATCGACCTCGTTGTCCGCCAGAGGTTCCTCGCCGACGATTGCGGCCGAACCGAATCCATAAATCGCCGAGGATTCGACGCCGATCAGGTATACCGTGCGCCCCCTCTGCAGCCTCAGGGTGCTCACATCCACAACTTCCGCCACACGGTCGTGGGTGCTGAGAAAAACAATTCCCCAGGTCAGGACCGCCGCGAGCAACAAAATGAGAAGTACTGCGTATCCGGATTTCATGTTTCATGCTCCTGAACAAGACGACCCTTGCCGCGCCAAGCTCTCAGGCCGCGCTCTCCGCGGCTTCACGCTCTGCTTTGTGGATGATCGGGTTGAGCTTTTTAAGCTGGCTGCAAAGGACCAGCGCAATTACCAGGGAAGATGCGACCAGCATTAAGAAGAAATTGCTGTGGCTCATCCGGTCCCAGAATCCTCCGACAAGACCCGAGAGGTATCCGCCGATCCCGGCCGCGACGAACCAGCCGCCCATCATCATCCCCAGCTTCCCCGGGGGTGCGAGCTTCGAGACCAGCGAGAGACCCATCGGCGAAAGGCAGAGCTCGCCGAGGGTGATCAATGCGTACGCCGCCAGCAGCCAGCCGACGCCGACATGTCCGGTGTTGCCGCCGGAAAGGGCCGCGAAGGCGAGAACCAAGTAGCAGACCACGGTCAGCAGCATGCCGACCACCATCTTCGCGGCGGTCGTCGGCTCCCGGTTGTACCTGCGCAGCAAACCCCAGAAAGCGACCACCGGGAAAGTGAAAAGCAGGATGAACATCGGGTTCACCGCCTGGAACATCTCCGGCAGGATCGCGGTGTTCGTCGCCTCCATCGCCCAGAAGGTCAGAGTCAAACCCTGCTGCTCGAAGGCCATCCAGAAGAAAATGACGATGAAGAAGACGACCATCAACGCCATCGTCCTTTGACGGTTGGTCTCGGGGTCGCCGAGATTCTGCGGTTCCGCCTCCTCCCTCCTGCGGTACTTGGCCGGTGGTATGTCGCCCTCCTTGACAATCCGCTGCAGGGAGAGGAAGATCATTATTGAGAAGATCATTCCGATCCCCGCCGCGGCGAAACCGTAGTGCCAGCCGCTGATGGTGTCCAGCGAACGGAGGTAACCGGCGACCAGCGGCGAGAGGAAGGCGCCGAGGTTGATCCCCATGTAGAAGATGTTATAGCCGTCATCCTGCCGTTCGGGCACCTTGCGGTAGAGGTTGCCGAGCATTGTCGAGATGTTCGGCTTGAACATGCCGTTGCCGATCACCAGGCAGACGAGTGCGCTGAAAAAGAAGGGCAGCGGCCGGAAGGCGAGCAGGAAATGGCCGCACATCATAAACAGGCCGCCGATAATGATCGACCGTTTGATCCCGAGCCAGCGGTCGGCGATAATCCCCCCGAGCAGCGGGGTGAAGTAGACGAAGCCGACATAGAGCCCATAGATTTGCGCGGTGAGCTGAGTTGAGAATCCAAGTCCGCCATGGCTCTTCGGGCTGATCATGTAGAGCGAGAAGAGCGCGCGCATGCTGTAGAAACTGAACCGTTCCCACATCTCGGTCGTAAAAAGGACAGGCAACCCCTTCGGGTGAGGCCTCTTCACCGCCGGGGCTGCCGTACTCGCTTCCGTCATCGCTGTTTCCTTCTCTCTGTCGTTCACCGTAAAGCTATAAGCTCACAAGGAATGGATTCAGCAATATAAACCAGCCCGAAGCGATTTCAAGTCCGCCCGTGCATTCCGGCACCGATATCCGCTCCACCACCCTCCATGAGCCGTCTGCCTTCATGGCCAACACCGCCTCTGTTTCATTTGCAAGCTGTTATTATTTATGGTATATAAATGAAACCGAGACGGAGGAAAAAGCCATGTGGTATGGAAAGCTGACATTCGCGGTCATCCTCGGCATCGCGCTGAGTACAGCAGGGAACTCCCGGGCGAAAGGCGCTCCGGCAGTAACCGTCAATGATGAATCCGTTTTCTACGGCGGTGATGCCTTCACGACCTGCGACCTGCCGTGGAGATTCGTCTTCAGGCCGAGCGGACGGCTCTGGGTATGGCAAAGCGACGTCCGCGACCTGATCGTCACTTGGGATTACGGCGCGAAAATCCTGATGGAGATAGCCCATGGTCGAGGCCATCGTCTCTGGTTCGGGGGCGATTACCGCATGGCCGCCGGGTACCGCGCCGAACAGTCAATCATCCCCTTCGACCCGAGCCAGATCGACAATTTCCAGATTCTCTCCTGGCGCTGGGCGTTCAGGCCGCGGCATATCGTCTCGGTCCACTTCCGCCGTAGCTGCTACCACGTCATCGACCTCCACAACCGTGCGGCGACCACTTGGACGTTGATGGCCATCGGCTTCGGCACTTTGTCCCCCGCCGAGATGGGCGAGGGGCCGATTCGTGTACGCAACGTCGGAAGGCCGCTGATCGACATCTACATCTCCGCCGGGCCTTTTTTACAGGGTGGGAAAAGCCGCTTTTACGGAAATGCGCCGACATACCAGGGGGAGGCGACTATCTTCCTCGCCTACACGGTGCCGGTGACCCGCACTCTCCTGATCGAGGCCAGCACCCGCTGGGATTACCTGCGGTTGATCGAGTCCAACCCCAAGCCTGACCGTTACCGTGCATACGTCAGGCTGGCAGTGCTCGCCCAGCGTGACAGCGGAGGCGCCTCGATTTTCGTCGACCGCAACCTCCATGACGATTACATCGAGCGTTGGCATCCGGTCGCCTGGCGCTTCGGACTGGAGCACCGCTTCTGAAAGTACGACCGGTATCTCCGCGCGTTAATAAAAGACAAAGGTGTCCGATTTTATCGAACACCTTGTTTATATGGGTATTACGCTTGGTTTCAGATCAACATCCCGGCAATCGCGGCGGTCTGCCAGCTCGCGAAAGCCCCGGCGACCATCGCCCGCAGCGCCAGCCGTGAGAGGTCCTTGCGGCGCTCGGGCACCAGCGAGGCTATCCCGCCGATCTGGATCGCGATCGAGGAGAAGTTCGCGAAACCGCAAAGTGCATAGGTGCCGATGATGAAGCTCCGCTCGCTGAGTTGCGTCTTCATTCCCACGAGGTCGATATAGGCGACGAACTCGTTAATGCTGATCTTCGTGCCGAGCAGGTAGCCAAAGTCGAGAATGTCCTTGAAGCTGACCCCCATGAGGAAGGCCAGCGGTGCGAAGAGGTAACTGAAGATCAGTCTCAGCGAGAGGTTATCGACTCCGAACAACCCGCCGAACCAGCCGAGAATACCGTTGATCATCGCGATCAGCGCGATAAAGGCGATGAGCATCGCGGCGACGTTGACCGCGAGCTTAAGCCCGTCGGAAGCCCCTCCGGCTGCGGCATCGAACACGTTCGAGTAGCTCGTCTTCGCCATCGCGCTTACCTTGCCGGCACTCACCGGCGTGTTCACCTCCGGAATTATCAGTTTCGCGAAGACCAGCGCGGCGGGAGCGCTCATCACCGAGGCGGCCATCAGGTGTCCCGGGTCGATGCCGAAGCGGACATATGCCGCCATCACCCCTCCGGCGACCGTCGCGAACCCTCCGGTCATCACCGCCATGATCTCGCTGACGGTCATCTTCCCGAGGAACGGCTTTACGACGAACGGCGCTTCGGTCTGCCCGACGAAGATGTTCGAGGCGACAGCGAGCGACTCCGCGCCGGAGGTCCGCATCGCGCGGGACATCACCCAGGCGAAACCCCGCACGATCCGCTGCATGATCCCGAGGTGGTAGAACAGGGCCATCAGCGAGGCGAAGAAGATGATCGTCGGCAGGACATGGATCGCGAACACCGTGCCGATGGTGGTGAACGATTCGGTAGCCGGGTTGAAGACCTGGAAGCCCTGTGTCAGACCGTCAACCTGGATATTATCGGCGAGGGATCCGGCGATCCCGGGATCGCTGAGATAGAGATTGCCGAAGATGAAATGCGCGCCGTAGTCGGTGAATGTCAGCAGCTTGGTGACCAATATACGCGCCCCCTGGAAGAGCCACTGTCCAGGCGTCGTCTTGAGCACGATCAAGGCGAATATCACCTGCAGGACGACTCCGACCGAAACGGTTCGCCAGTTGATCGCCTTACGGTTGTTGGATATCAGGTAGGCGATGCCCATCAGTGTGAAGATCCCAAGGATTCCGATTAACCGTTCCACTTTTCCTCCTCCGGTTCAGCATTCGCGTGCGAGCACACCCCGACCTCACATCCGCTATTTACGGTTAAGTTTCCTCTTCCGCGTCGAGGAAGCGCATCTGCCCCGCCGGACGGCCCTCCGAATCGGGCGGCTCCCAGCAATTCCGGCAACGGGCTTCGTACAACGCCTTGCCGCCGACGATCACCCGTTCGGTACCTCCGCCGATCCGCTGGGTACGGTGTGCCGACGCTCCGCACTTGTGGCAAACCGCCATCAGTTTTGTCACGAATTCGGCCTCGCACATGATCGTCGGGACCGGTTCGAATGGTACACCACGGTAATCGGTATCAAGCCCGGCGACGACGACCCTCTTTCCGGCGTTCGCCAGCCGGCGGACCGCCGCAGGGAGATCGCCTTCGATGAACTGCACCTCGTCGATCCCGATAACCTGGGCATCGGCCGCTCTCTCCTCGATCTCGTGCGCAGTTTTGACCGGCAGCGAGGGAATTCTCTGTTCGTTGTGGCTGACTACGTCCTGTACGTCGAAACGGTCGTCGATGGATGGTTTGAAAACGATTACCGACTGCTGTGCGATCTGGGCGCGGCGCAGGCGGCGGATCAGCTCTTCGGTCTTGCCGGAGAACATGCATCCGCAAATCACCTCTACCCACCCATCAGTATCGCGCATCATGTTGAGCATCGGGTAAACGTCTCCCTTCCACTTATTTTTCGTTCAGCACTGCATGTATGTGGTTTGCGAGTATCTCAATCGCCGGTATGTTTTCACCCCCTCGCGGGAGGATGATGTCGGCGTGATGCTTGCTCGGTTCGACGAATTGGATGTGCATCGGCCGAACCGACTCCTCGTACTGTTCGAGCACGCTCATTGCGCTGCGTCCACGCTCGAGCTCGTCGCGCCTGATCCTGCGGGCGAGGCGGATGTCCGCGGCTTCGTCAACGTAGACCTTGAAATCCATCATCTCGCGGAGTTCGGCATCGGCGAGCACCAGAATACCCTCGATGATGATCACCGGCTGAGGCTGAAGCGTGGTCGTCTCGTCAAGGCGGATATGGTCGATATAGCTGTACACCGGTTCCTCGACCGCGTTCCCCTTCATCAGTTCGTTCATGTGCTCGTGCAACAGCTTACTGTCGAAGGCTTCGGGACGGTCGAAGTTCCAGTCCACGCGTTCGGATGGAGAGAGGCTGCGCAGGTCGCGGTAGTAGTTGTCCTGCTTGAAAATGAGCACGTTCGCCTCGCCGACACGTTCGACAATCCGTTCCGAGACCAGCGATTTCCCGCTGCAGGTTCCTCCCGCGATTCCGACCAGCACTTTCGGCTTCATCCGCTCCGGCCTCCGCGAAGATTCCTGTCTCCGAAGGGATGCGGATACAGCTCACCGAGCTTCAGGGTCCGCGTCTCACAGGTATCGGGATCGTAAAGGGTGATTTCGATCCCCTCGGCATGGTCATGAAGTACCTGCCGGCATGCGCCGCAGGGCATCACCACACCTTCGCCGGTCGCCGCGACGGCCAGGCGCCTGAAGCCGGAAGCCCCCTCCGAGAGCGCCTTGAAAAGTGCGATACGCTCCGCGCAGACCGAGAGGCCATAGCTCGATGACTCCACGTTCACGCCTGTCCAGACCCGGCCTTCGGAGTCCTCAATCGCGGCCCCGACAAGTAATCCGGAATAGGGAGCGACGGCATTCGCGCGGGCATCGGCGGCCGCCTCGATGAGCGTTTCAAGGCTAACCTTCTCCATCAACGATCTCTTTGTTTGCGGTCGGCTTAATATGCGAAAATCACAGGTTTCCGCCCAGACCTGCAAGGTAATTTACCATTTTATCGTCCGTCGCGATTTCGGGTCCGAGTTCAAGGCTCTCACGGCCGATTCTCCATTCTCCCCGGTCCGTCGGGTTCACACGGGCGTAGTCGAAAGACTTTACCGGGTGAACTGTCGCATCGTCGAGGAGATAGCGACGTTTCGGTGTGCTTAGCCCCAAACGTACAACTTCTTCCCGCTGGAGCGCAAAGGCGCAGTGCGATTCATCGCCCGTCATCAGGACCCATTGGCGCTCCTTTCCCCGCGCCCCGTTCAGAAGCCCGGACCTCGCCGGGACCTGCTCGGCGCAACTCGCCATTGCTTCACCACCCGCTTCGATGCTAACATTCAACCCTGCGGTCCCTCCCGGACCTCGCTGCAGATCCGAGGCGTATATCGGCGGTCTTCCGCGATGTGTTGATGCGCTTCCTGTCCGGATTCGCGCTTCTGCAACCGGAGACAACGCATTGATTCTGGATAAGCCAATATGAATTCTATACTTGCAACGCCCAAGAAATGGAAGCGGCTCGGATTTCGCAGCGGGCTTGAGATCCATCATCAGATTCGCACGGAGAAGAAGCTTTTCTGCAAATGCCCCGCGGGACGTTATTCCGAGACGTGGCATGCGGAGGTGATGCGCCACATGCGGCCGACGATGAGCGAGCTGGGCGAGTACGACGGCACGGCGTTGATGGAGTTCAAGACGAAGAAGGATATCATCTACCGCCTCAACCGCGACACCGTCTGCACTTACGAGATGGATGACAACCCGCCGTTCCTGATCAACGAGGAGGCGGTCGACAAGGCGCTGGTCATCGCCCTCGCGCTCGGCTGCAAGATCGTCGGCGAGCTGCATGTGATGCGCAAGCAGTACCTCGACGGTTCGATTCCGACCGGGTTTCAGCGCACGGCGATCATCGGGGTCGACGGCATGATCCCGCTCTCGAGCGGCAAGGAGATCCGGATCATTCAGCTCGGCCTCGAGGAGGATGCCTGCCGGGAAGTATCAGATTCCGGTCACCGGATCACCTTCATGACCGACCGTCTCTCGATGCCCCTCGTCGAGGTCGTCACCGATTCGGACTTTTCGACGCCGCAGGAGGTCGCCGAAGGCGCGATGCGCATCGGAAGGCTTCTGCGCACAACCGGCCTCGTCAGGCGCGGAATCGGCTGCGTGCGCCAGGATGTCAACGTCTCCATCGAGGGCGGCACCCGCGTCGAGATCAAGGGAGTACCCCGCATACCCCTGATTCCCCGCCTCGTCGCCCACGAAGCACTAAGGCAGGAAGCGTTGATCAGGCTCGCCGGGCAGCTTCGCAAGCGCGGCTTCAAACCCGGCGACCGCCCGGGAGGGCATAGAAAATGGGACTATTCCGACGGACGGCTGAACCGGCTGGAACTGTCCGTAGCGATCTCTGCAGGGAACGCCGTGCGCATCATCACCCTTCCCGAGGCACGCGGACTTGTCAGCTGGCCGCTCTCGGGGGGGCGTCTCTTCGCCGATGAACTCTCCGAACGTGTGCGCGTCGTCGCCTGCCTCGACAGGTTGCCCAACCTTTTCCACGACGACGGCGTTACCGGCGGTCTCGAGGCCGCGGATGCACGGGCAGTCGCCGGGTTCGCCGGCTGCGGACCGAAAGATGTCGCCCTTACCGTCTATGGACCGGAGGAGGATACTGTCACCGCCTGCGAGGAGATTCTCGACCGATGGGCGCTGGCGATAGAGGGTGTGCCAAACGAGACACGCCAGGTCCGCGGTGATGGTACCACCGGTTTCGAACGGGTTCTCCCCGGACCGGACCGGATGTACCCCGATACCGATTCGCCCCCATACGGAATCGCCGAAAAACGGATCGAGGCCGCATCGTCCCTGGTCCCCGAGATGCCCTGGGAGCGCGAAAGTCGCTACTTCGAAATGGGACTGCCCGAGGACATCGTCAATTGCCTCTCGATCAGCCGTCATGCGCCCCTCTTCGACCGTCTTGTCGCCGAAAAGGCCGTATCCCCGATCCGCGCGGGCGAAGTCCTGACCCGGATGCGCGTCGCCGTGAGACGCTCGGGCGCCGGAGATTACAACATTTCTCAAAATCATTGGGAGCAACTGCTCCGCGCGCTGGGATCGGAGCGTATCTTTCGAGAGGGACTGATGCTGCTGATCGAAACGTGGGCGAAGAAACCCGACATGGCCCTCGATGAGATACTGGCAAGCCTTGGCTGGTCGCCGGTGGACCGGCAGCATATGGAAGGCGCGGTCGGCCCGGCCGTCGAACAGGCGAAGAGGGAACAGCCGAATGATCCCGCCCTCCAGCCCGCGATCGCGATGGGCTTGGCGATGTCTTCGCTGATTGGACGCGCCCCGGGCAAGCGGGTGAGGAGGCTCGTCGATCTCGCCCTCGAATAGCCCCTATGTGATCTCGTCCACTAGTGAACATCGCATGAGGTCCTTGGGATGATACTATCCGCCGGGTCTTCCGGTACGATGAAACTCGCCACGAGTCTGCTGCTTTTTTTTACCGTGGTCATGCTCGGCACATTCGGATACATGATCATCGAGGGCTGGAGTTTCTCCAACGCCCTTTTCATGACGGTGATCACGCTGAGTACCGTCGGCTATGGCGAAATCGAACCGCTTGACGGTCCGGGCAGGCTGCTCACCGGGGCGATTATTTTCTTGGGGGCCGGCGTAGTGGCGTACACGCTCGGCACTTTCACCAGCTATTTCTTTGGCGGACAGGTAATTGAAACCCTGCGAGGCCGACGTATGGAAAAGCAAATTCGAAATCTCAAGAACCATATCATCGTTGCCGGATACGGCAAGCTCGGCAGGGAGGTCACCGAGGAGCTGTTGCGCAACAAGGTTGACTTCTGCGTTGTTGAACTCAACCCCGCGCATGTCAAGGAGGCGCGCGAGCACGGATGTCTGATCATCGAGGGCGATGCCGGGGAGGATGATACTCTCGAGCAGGCCGGAATCAGCCGGGCTTACGGCCTGACTGCGGCGCTGACCGGCGATACGGCGAACGTGATGGTGACCATCACCGCGCGCAACCTCAACCCGGATCTCGTGATCGCCGCGAGGGGCATCGATACCGGCAGCCGTGCGAAACTCACCCGCGCCGGAGCAAACCGGGTGGAACTGCCTTTCAAGATCGCCGGACGCCGCCTGGCCGACATGGTGCTCAAACCGAAAATGCTCGAGTTTTTCGACCTTTTCTACAGCACCTTTTCCAGCGACCTTCAATTCGCTGAATTTTCGCTCGAAGACGGCGGAAAGTTGCCCGACAAGACCCTAGCCGAAGCCGATATCCGGCGCGTAACAGGAGGCGCGGTTGTCATGGCGGTCAGGCACGAGGACGGCGAGATCACCCTGCACCCGCAGGGAGACTACCGTTTCCGGGCCGGGGACATGCTGATGGTCATGGGTAACCGTGAACAGATAGAAAGGTTCAGCGACAAATACAAGCTCTCATGATTCATTCCACGAACAGGCGCCACCGGCCACGGACCGGAATCTCGAACGGCCTTTCCGCTGAACCGCAATTGAAAAACAAGTGGACCCGATCATGAAACGTACAACCGCTGCGATAGTCCTTTCCGTCCTGTTTCTCGCGTCTCAGCTCCCGGCCTCCGCGGGACCATCCGTATCGATAACCCTCGAGAACGGTCTCGACCTGGTAATGATGCCCGATGCAAGCTCGCCCCTGATCTCCTGCCTCGTCGTGATTCGCACCGGCTCGGGCTATGAGACCCTGGCCACCGCCGGTTCGACGCACCTGCTCGAGCATATGCTCTTTCGCGGGACCGCGGGCAGGACCCAGGACGAAATTTACGACGCTCTCGACCTGATGGGCGCTTACAACAACGCCCAGACCGGTAAGACATACACGAATTTCATCCTCGTCACGCCACGCGAGCACGCACGCGAAGCGATGGAGATACAGGCCGACATGATCCTCCACTCCACCATCCCGGAGGAGGATTTCGAGGAGGAGAAGGGACGTGTGATAAACGAGATCCGCCAATCCATGAACCGCGCCTCCTACCAGGCCGAACTCGCCCACATGCGGAATGTTTACGGCAACACGAGCTACTCCTTTCCAACCCTCGGCTCGGTCGAGGGGATACGCGCCATCGGGCACGATACGGTGGTCCGCTTCTACCGCGACTGGTACGCCGTCAACAACATGACCCTCGTCATTCGAGGCGACCTCGGTTACGCCGAGATGGAGCGACTCGCACGGGAAGTATACGGCAGCGAGCCGGCGCGCGAGCTGCCGGTGCGCCCGGAATCATGGCCGGTCGGCTTCGACGATTGGCATTCCGGGAGCCTCCATATTTCTCACGGCAAAATTTCGAGCGGCTTCCTCCAGATCTCGATGCCGGCCCCGAGGTTCGACGATCCCGACTACCCGGCCTTCGAGCTGATCCAGCAGGTGCTCGATGACCGGCTTGAAGCCGATCTCCGCGCAATCGGCGCACCGCTGACCTTCTACGTCTACTCGTCGATCACCGCCGATCCGAATTTCAACGTACTCAACATCACCGCCGGATTGATGCCCGGCGCGGACCCCGAGGATGTGCTCGAGATCATCCTCTCCGGCGTCCAGGCCGTCTCGGAAACCGACATCTCCGATGACGATATCCGGCATATAGTCGAGAAATCGCAGCGCAGCGAGCTCTTCTTCGCCGAGCAGGTTCAGTATGGCTCTTTCCTGCTCGTCCCGAAACTGGCGCTCGCACCTTACGGGTTCTGGGAAACTTTTGACCGCGCTCGCGACCAGCTCTACACCGAGACCGTGATCGGCGTGGCCTCAAGGTGGTTTGCCGAACCGATCTGGGTGGCTTCGGCCCTTCTCCCGCCGGCCGAGGCGGAAACAGGTGCCGGCATCACGCTCGGTGAACTTGCGGCGGACACGCTCGACAACGGTCTCGTTATCCTCGCTCGGCAGGTTTCGGGCGCGCCCGTAGCGGGAATACACCTCATCGCCAAACACAGATCGCTCTGGGAGAGCAGCGGTTGCAGCGGTTACGCCGACCTGCTCCATCGAATGTTGCGCCAGGGCAGCGGCATGCTCGATGCCGATGAACTCGAGCTCGAAATGGATCGCATCGGCATGGAGCTGCAGACGGTCGACGATCCCCGCGTGCCGATGGATAATTATCGCACGACCCCCGAGTACGGGTTCCTTCGCATACAGGTCGTGGCCGGGAACTGGCGTGAGGCTCTCGTCCTGCTCGCGGACCTGATAGCCGACCCCAGGTTCGATGAGCAAACCATCGCCGACGGTCGCACCGAATTGCTCGGCGTGATCAAGGATCGCACAGGCACTGTCGCCGGGAATACGCGTCGCCAATTCGCCGAGCACCTCTATGGCGGCCACACCCTCGCGCTCGACGTCTACGGCGACGGTTCCAACCTCGAAACAGTCGATGCGAGTTCGCTCGCTGAGCTTCACTCCGGATACTTCGGCGCGGACAACCTCATCATCTCGATCCTCTGCCCCTCGGAAGCTTCCGAGGTCTTCTCCGTCGCGCGGCATGCGTTCGGCCGCCTCCAGCGGTCCCAGGGCGCTCCGGCCTCGACGACCGCGCCGAAATCGATAACCGGGACGGTCGAGGTCAAGGGCAGGGGAAGGCAGGGAATGCTCGCCACGGGATTCCTGCTGCGGGATGTCCCCCGCGAGGATCGGGCCGCCCTGCTCGTCGCCAACGCGATGATCAGCGATCAGATCTACCGCGACCTCGGCGAGGCGCGGGGCTGGGCCTATGGCGCGGGAAGCTCGCTCTCCTTCCGCGGGGATTGGGGCGCCTGGAGTTCGACCATCGGACTGCCGGTGGAACACCTGGCCGAGGCGCATAATGCGGTATATACGCACCTCGCGCGGATTGCACGGGGTGATTTCGACAAACACCGGATGGAGGTCGCCCGCAACTACCTGCTCGGCAGAACTCTGCGGCGTTATTCGAGCAGGATCAACCTCGCGATGGCCCTCGGGCACGATGCCTTCATTCACGGCGATCCGCTATACACCTGGTCGCTGTACGAGCAGATACGCGGCGTCGCGTACGATTCGGTAAAGCGCGCCGCGAAGAAGCACCTTTCGAAACCGAAAGGAGCGGTCGCAGTGCTTGGCAAACCCGACCCGGATGCAAAACCATACGGTCCTCCCCGTGGAATGGGCGATATGGGAATGCACTGATTTCTCGGGCGCTTCGCCCGGAACGTCGCCGGTGCTCGATGCACGGAGGAAAATCCGATGAACAGCGGCAACAAGCGAATCCTGGTGATCGGTGGAAGCGGAATGATCGGCGCTCCGATCGCGCTCGCGTTGATGGCATCCGGTAATCCGGTCCGGTTTATTGCCCGTGACACCCTGAAAGTAATCTCGATATTCGGACCGGAGATCGACGCCGTTCCGGGCGACGTCACGGAGAGAAACACGCTGCATCCGGCGATGCGCGGCTGCCATGGGGTTCTCGTCGCTATTCAGGGTCAGGGCGCACGGGAGAGTTACTTTCAGGTCGAAGCCGAGGGCGTAGCGAATGTCGCCGAGGCTGCGGTCGAAACAGGCGTCGAGCGGATCGTCCTCATTTCGGGCGCGACTACAGGTCCTGATCGTCAGGAATACTTCGAGCGCGCCAAGTATCTCGGCGAGGAATCGCTGCTCGAGGGCGAAGTCGCCGCGACCATTCTCCGCCCGACATGGCTATTCGAGACACTATCCCTGATGATCCGCAGCAACACCGCGATGATCCCCGGCAAACAGCCCCTGCCGCGCCGCTTCCTCGCCGTAAGCGACCTCGCACGGATGGCCGTCGCCGCCTTCTCCAACCCCGAAGCCGCCGGCAAGCGTCTGACGGTTTTCGGCCCGGAACCGTTGACCTTCGACGAGGTGATAACGAGGTTTTCCGAAAAGCTCTATCCAAACGCCCGGATCGTCCATATCCCCTTCATGCTGATGCGGCTGATCTGTCGTTTCAAGGGACAGGAATTTCGGTTCTTTTATGACCTGATGAAGTATTTCGAGGTCACCCCGGACGAAGGAGACCCCGCCGAGGCAAACCGGCTGCTCGGCGCGCCGACCGTCACTCTCGATAAATGGATCGAATCACGCATGCAGACTGAAAACGGGTAGCCCGGCTGTGTGGCCCGGCTGGCGTTCTCAGCCCCGTCGACGGACTTTGAGATCGGACAGGAGGATGTTTGGCCGATCCATATAAGACGCCATGATAATACACTCCAAGAGTCGCAATGGCTGTTGTTGAAAGAGCTTTGGCTTTCGCCATCGCCGCAGTAATGGCGCGTTTTACAGCAGGAAATCGAAGTTCCGCATCTTATGCGGATAAATCTAATCATTGTTCTGTTTCAGACAAGAAGACGTGCGGTGACATATGGAGCCATTCAACAATCGAGAACTGGCAACCGCCTTCTGGCTGCTCGTATTCGCCGTGTGGGCGCTGCGCAAGACTGAAATCCGCAACTCTATCGGCAGAGTTTTCCGAGCATTCTGGAATTTCAAGATCATTGCATCCGTCTGCTTGATGCTTCTCTATGTGACATGCATAGTGGCGTTCCTTGCCGCAATCGGCATGTGGGAAGTCGATCTCCTCAAAGACACAATCGTGTGGTTCTTCGTTGGCGCAATGGCGATGATGATGCGCTTTGCCACTACCGACGATACCGACAACATCTTCCGGAAAATACTGACGGACAGTATCAAGATCGTGATCCTGCTGGAGTTTCTCGTCAACACGTACACGTTCCCTCTGGTTGTGGAACTCATATTGGTTCCGTTGCTTTCCTTCATCGTAATAATCGACGCCGTTGCCAGTATGAACGAGGAGCACGCCATCGTGGCAATACTCGCCAAGGGAATACAGATGGTTGCTAGTTTCGTGATTCTCGGGGTTGCAGTCAACCGAGCCGTCGCAGATTTCCAGAATCTGAAATCTCTGGACACTTTCGGAAGCATCGCCCTTGCTCCGCTTCTGTCTGTGCTAATGTTTCCCTTCATATACATCATGCTTGTTTTTTCGAAGTATGGGCTCGTATTCATCAGGCTCGATTTCGGGGGTGAGAAGACTCGAAGGCTGAAGCGTTATGCGCGACGCAAAATCATGATGCATGCTGGTCTTAGCCTGAAGCGTCTCCAATATCTGCTCAAGAATCATATGGTTGACCTGATGCAGATTGAAAAGGAATCTGATATTGACGGTTTTCTCCACCTAGCACAAAGTGCTGATGCGCCGGTGGGAGAAAGATGACCAAGTGAAACAGAACAAAACAAATGCAGCGTACGCGGTGTTTAATGGGAGAGCTAGGCGTCAGCTTGCAGAGGATCGCTTCGCTTCCTCGCAATGACTACCGGCCGTGTTCCCGGCTTGCAAAAAAAACAAGGGCAGGCGAATGGACCAGGAAATTAGAAAGCTGGATGGCGCGAACATGGACATCGACTTGACCACTCCGGCCGAAGAGATCGGCTGGCGGCAGGACCGATGCCCGTGGAATGAAGCCGAAAACAGCGATGAACACAAATGTGCGGTCAAGAACATCTCAATGTGTCCATACTTCTGCGGCATTGAATATATGGACAATGTTCTCTGCTGTTATCCGGACGACAATCCTCTCAAAGACTCGGAGTGAGCACTTCTATATCCTGATCAATATCCCGCTCGCAATCGGTCCGGTATTGAAATTCCCGACATGTGACGGATGGTTCCGGGAAGAATCGTCGTCGGGCTTCGCCGACCGCCGGAAAACCGGGAACGGGCGGTTCATCTTCCGCTGTCCCTCTCAAGCCGTGATCCCTCAGAATTCAGATGGACGGCCTTTATTTAGGATTTTCCGGCAGTTACCTTTAAGCCATTGACTGATGAACAGTTGCCGGAGGCTGAGATGAGTTTCAAGCTGATGATAAATATCGGAAGGAACCGCCGGACGCGGTTCCGGCCTCACTGGTTCTGGATTTCGATCATCGTGCTTCTTTTTCTCGAGATCGTCTTCAACATCGTCTGGCTGGCTCGAAGCGGTCCGGTCAATTCCGTAATGCTCGCCATCTCGACACCGGTGATGATCTTCATCATAACGAGGATGTGGTACGTCATCGAGATTCGCGGCGGCACCGTTTCCGACAGGAAGCTGAAGGACAAAGAGAAGGTGGGAGAAAGTGACTGCCATGATTGAGGAAGGGCGCACCGGCGACTGGCTGATGGCTTAATCTGCCGCGAGACAACTCGATATAACATTCTCCGCGAAAACCGAACGATCACAATAAGGCGCAACCCCGCCTTCCCCTCTACAAGGTTCGATCAAAGCTCGCCGTGTCGGGTCTTTCGGAGCTACGCCTTTTTCTGCGCGCCAATTAACAGTCTTCAGTGCATTTGCAGTCGCCGGGCGCCTGTTCTCCCGGCTTTCATGTCTCAGCCCATCGCCGCCGGTGCTTTCTTCGGCTTGGCGATAATGAACAGGACCAGCAGGATCACGTCGATCACCAGGTGAATCCACCAGAAGGTCGCTATCGATCCCAGCATCACCAGCGTGACGACGTAGGAACCTATACCCAGCGCATAGCGGAGAATACCCATGCCCATGACAAATCGTTGCTTCTCCGGGTCCCTGAACGCGAGGTAGAACATCACGCCGAATGCAATCAGCAGCCCACCGAAGGGATGGATATAGACCAGCGCGCCCTCGATGTACTCGAGCCCTAACAGCCTCGAGACCCACTCCGCACCGAAGTAGGCCGGAAGTCCGCGAAAAACGAATTCCACGATCGCCGCGACAAGTAGAACGATTCTCGCCATCATTCTCCCCTTTATTAATGAGTATTGTGACCACAGAAGGTGTTTGTTTTTTCCCCTCCCTTAATCTGATCTCGCCGCTTTCATGCTCTTGATCTCGAGCTGAAACGTCCACTGAGGGCTGGATTTCCCAACCTGCCGATTATCGCCTGCATCTCGATCATGCCGGCGGTTGTCGCGAAAGCAGAGTGGATAGTGGATGCCGTGAAGAGGATTCGGAGGATAACCGGCACCCTGGCCGAACCCGCCAAAGGTATTTGAACACTTGAGGAGTGATGCCGTGCCTGCTGGAGTGCTCTGCCTCAAGCGCGGCCGTCAATTGGATTGAAGGCAGGGTACCGAATTTTACCTGATCTGCATAAGCAGATCAACAGGATCGGGCCACTTTCTCGCTTTAACAGGTGAGATGAGAGCCCATTGAGCTTCCCGCTTATCCTGACCCCTGATGGGTGGCCGCTATCTAAAAGCCGCCTAACTTTCGTCAACCACCCGAAAGGTTGATGCGGATTTGCGCCAAGCCCCTGTGGTCAGCTTGATGCATAGTTAGACCTGTATAACTCTCTTACCGTTCATTATCTTCCGTTTGAATACTAATAGATTTAAACCATTCTGGCGGATTGATATCATTGTCTTTATAAAACTTTTCTAACCTTTTCAAGTTTTTACCACCTTCATATAATCCCAAAAAATTCAAAGCATTTCCACTAAGGAAATTTTTAATTTCTACATTATTAAAGTTATTTTCATGCTTTAAAACATCAATATATTTATCCTTAAAGCCCTCAAAATTAGGTTCTCGTTTAAGGACATGCCAATCTGTCCCAAAAAGGAGTCTTTCCTTTACAATTGGAAAATCACTACATATATTCTTGTAATCTGACTTGAATTTTTGGGTATATTTTTTAAATACAATCCTATGACATGATACATCAGTGAATAGATAATGATATTTATCAAGCATCTTACAAATATCTTTAACCCATGTTCTTTTCCCCTTGTAACCTCCTGGTTTATCCCAACCAAAATGTGCCAAATTCAAGCGCAGATTTTTATATCTTTCCTGATCAAGTACCTCACGCCAAAATATTGCTTTTCCAAAATCAAAACTTGCCTTAGGATATGATTCGATACCATACATACCACAATGTGTTGTAATTGGTACTTCGTTTTCTACGCAATAGTCATATAATTCCGCTAATACTTCATCATATTCTTCACCTTTGAATACATATTTCTTTTTATGGAGAGCAATTTGCCTTCGCTTATCATCAACGGTTGCATTATTGAAGGGCTTATATCCCATCGAGTTGTAGAGTTTCACACCAATGAAACCCTTATTCTCTATGGCATCTTTTACTAGATTCATAGAGCCATATTCTTCCAATTTCCCATCAGGATTGCACAATTTTTTCCTGAATGCCAATTCCCGTGCGGGATCAAAAGAAATAAAAGGATGGATTATGCCTTCATAAGGAAGGATGATTTTCTTATGAATGAAGTCGATTTGATCCTTGATAAGAGTATCTGGCGAATTTATAAACCAATATTCATAATCGATCATCAAAGGTATGAATAGATCAATCTCATCTTTTCTGTACATTTCAATAAGTTCACAGGTTATACTTTCAACATCCTTGGAAAGAGTGTCTGCCCATTTAAGGTACTGCCTTCCCATTAGTAAGCTAACTACTCCCATAGTTAGCTTGCACTTAATTTTAGAGAAGACATTTTTCTCCTGATCCAATTTTCTTCTGATACATTTTGCTATGGATGGAATAAGAATTGGACCTAGCAGTTTTTGTATTTTTTCTTCATAATTGCGCGAAAGAAGATATCCTTTCAGCGGGATATCCCTTGCGCTAAAAATGTGGGAATGAACATCAATAATAAGTTTCATTTTATCCTCCCAATTTTTCTACGCCTAACTTATTATTCTACACAAAATCTCCATTTGCCGGGTACGAATCACCTCACAGCCACCCATCTCTCACGGCTTTCTGGGTTGCGTCCCGAAGTGTGGTGGAAATTTGCTTCCGCCCTTCGGGTAGTAAACGAAAGTTAGGCGGCTTTCAGATAGCTGTCAACCGCCTCAATGGTCAACTCTGTTCTTTCTGTCGATAGACGTCTTGCCTCTTCCACCGCCGCACGAAGGTCATCTAGCCGGATTCGGGATGACCTGATTCTCCTCGATTCGGGTGTCCAAAGAGCACCGCCTTGACCTCTACGTTTAAAGGGGTTAAGTTAGCGGTCGTTGGAGATTAAACGGGGTGTTTTCCTTTCCGCCTTGAATTCTTTTTCATATTGATCACGGTTCGACTGTAAGGCAACTTCCTGCAAACCGGGGACTCAACGGAAGACAATGAACCTCTGGCAAGAATTCAAGCGTGGTCTCAAGCCCCTCGTGGTCGAAGAGTGGGTGGATCTTTTTATATACCGCCCCCTTGGATTTCTCGTCGCGTTGCCTCTCTATTATACGTCCGTTATTCCGAACGCCGTTACCTGGATGTCCGCGCTTGCCGGTGTGGCGGGTGCGGTTTTCATCTACCTCGGCACCTATAATGCTCTTGTCATCGGGGCCTGGCTTTACGCATTCTCAAACGTTCTCGACTGCACCGACGGCCAACTCGCCCGGATGAAGCAGCATTTCTCCCGGTATGGCAGGATATATGACGGTGTGGCCGATTATATCGTCGGCCTCGCCATCTTCGTCGCGATCGGCCTCTCCTGGCGGCCCGAAGGTTACGACCTCGTCGGCTGGTGGCTGCTCGTGTACTTCGGCGGAATCTACAGCACAGTTTTCCAGGGAATGCATCTCAACTACGTTCGCCAATCGTATCTTAAGATGATCGAACACTCGTTCAACGAGGGTGCCGTCCACAGGGGAGTGAAGAAGAAGAAATCGCCGCTCCGGAAAATCTTCTACATCCCGTTTTACTGGCTCTACCGGCTCTACCTTTCGCAGGAGCGCGGTGTACGGCTTCGGGTTCGGATTCCGATAAATCTCACCTCCGAGGAACTTGCTTCGCCGGGCTTGAGGACCGTGCTGATTCTATGGACATTCACCGGGAAGGGAACGCATGTTACACTCCTGACCATCTTCATGCTGCTGGGAAGGCCCGAGGATTACCTCTGGTTCACCCTGATTCCGGGAAACCTCTGGGTCATGGCGGTCTGGTTCGGACATAAGCGCGTTCTCCAGACGTTGACCCATGCTTCGGAGACAAGTCGCACATGAAAGCCTTGATCCTGATCGCCGGGAAATCTGCCCGCATGGGAAATATGACCGAGGGCATCCATAAGACGCTGCTCGATGTCGGCGGCCGTCCAATTCTTGAATGGATGCTCAGGTCGCTGATCGCCGGCAAAATCCATGACGTAATATTCATCTGTGGCTACATGAAGGATCTCATCCGTTCATGGGTCGAAGACAATTTCCCGATGCTGAACACCACCTGGATTGAAAACCCCGAATACGCGACGACCAACACCGCCTATTCCGTATGGCTCGCCGGTGAAAAGGTGCTTGCCGCCGACGTGGATATTCTTCTGATAAACGGCGACGTCGTCTTCGACAGCCGGGTCATCAGGACGATAATCGATGCTCCCGGGATGAACGTGCTCGCGGTCCGCTTCGACAGGGTCGCCGAGGAGGAGGTTAAGGTCCGGTTGAACGAGCGCCGTCAGATCATTGAAATAGGCAAGCATATCCCTCCCTCCGAGGCGGCAGGTGAATCTGTCGGAGTTAATCGTCTCTCGCGCCTTCATCTCCCGAAACTCTTCGAGGTTCTCGGCGAGAGGATCGAGAACGGCGAAGGCGCAGGCGAGTACTACGAAGCCGCCTTCAACCAGCTCGTGCAGGAGGGAATGCTCTTCCTCACCGCAGATGTTACCGACCTCCCGGTAATGGAGGTCGACACCTCGGAGGACTACCAGGAGGTTCTCAATACCATTTTCCCCAGGCTGCGGGCCTGAGAACGGCGAAAGACCCTGCCTGTAGGGGAAATAGCCGGGCTGTCGGCCGCTTTATACTGTTCAGCGCTTTCTTCCGGACCGGCGGCGGGAATCCGGCTTAGCTGATTGCAATCCGTTATGCATCGGTTGGAATCACCTCAACACTGATGACAACCTCCCCGCTTCTGATGATCCCCATCTCCCGCTGGCTCCTCGCGGACAAGACGACAATACGGGGAATAACGGGCACAATCGTCGCAATGGCCGGAGTGGCAATTCCGCTGATGTACGCTTGGTGAGCTCGCACGGTATCTCTCGATTTCCATACAACAGGTTATAGTAACCTCCTGTATATTAAGCAATTATGCCTCTTTCGTCCGGTCTTCGGTCCATTTCCCAAGCAAGCAGCGCCGTTCAACATAATGCTTCTTGTAGAGAGTTGAACTATCTAATCATCAAGCCGTATTTTTACCTGTTCGAGCTTCAATAAGAAGAATCTCAGTATTCATCCCCGTCCTTAAAAATCCTGATTTTTACTGTATATCTCTTGATTTCCTCTGATTTTCCCTTATATTTCGAAATATCTTGTTGACCCGTAACATCCGTTACACCTATTGAATTGCTTTATTTTTACTGGCAACACTTAGAAAGGGGAGGTGCACATGAATAAGGGAGAACTGATTAGCGCGGTCGCCGATAGGACGGGACAAACCAAACGGATGACCGAGGGATTCATCGATGCCTTTGCCGCGACTGTTGTGACTGCCGTCGCTACGGGCGAAAAGGTCAACATCGTCGGTTTCGGAAACTTCGAACGCAAACATCGCAGTGCTCGCATCGGGCGCAATCCACGTACCGGTGAGGCGATCCAGATTGGTGCGAAGAATTTCCCCTCGTTCAGCCCCGGCAAGGCGTTCAAGGAAAATGTTGCGTGAACTGAATACTGACACGGTTTCGCGCGGCCCGTTTTTTGGGCCGCGTTTTTTTTTGATTGACGAAAGCGAATCATTGCAGATTCAACGGTTTCCCAAGGTTCGCGGTTGATTTGACGGGACCCTCCCTTTATCTTGTCGTCTGGTATCCTGAAAGCGGTGGGTGATAAGATGAAATACGATCCTGAAGGGATTTTCGCAAAGATCATTCAGCACGAGATTCCGGCGAATATCGTGTTTGAAAACGATCTGGTGATCGCATTCGAGGATATCAACCCCCAAGCGCCGGTGCATATCCTGATCGTGCCCAAGGCCGAGGTGGCGTCCGTCAACGATTTCAACACCGAACATCGTGAACTCATCGGAGAGATGGTGCTCACCGCAAAGCGGATAGCCTCGGAAATGGGCGTCGCCGAAACGGGCTACCGGCTGGTACTCAACACGCTGGAAGAGGCCGGCCAGGAAATCCCGCACGTCCACATACATCTGCTCGGTGGCAGGCGGATGACCTGGCCCCCAGGATGAGGGAGGCATTCTCACCGCAATCGTTGCCATCACCGGAAGCGCTCCATTATATTCATCGGTTCCGGTTTTTAACGGCATCGAAGGAGGTGAGCAGTTTGCCGTACATCAAGGTTCGTGAAGGCGAGCATTTTGACAAGGCCTTCAAGCGCTTCACCAAGTCTTGCGAAAAAGCCGGTCTGATGGCCGAAATTCGCAAGCATCAGCGTTATGAAAAGCCCTCCGAGGCCCGTAAACGCAAGTCGAACATCGCCCGTCGCAAGTTGCGCAAGATGCAGGCCGCCTTTTACAGAAGGGGGCGCGCCTGATATGGTGGACCGATTCATGTGATCTCTAGTTCTCCGCGGTTGTCCCTGCGCCGGATCCGGCCGCTATTCCCCGTTTCGGATCAAGCGGCGATGGATCATGATCCGGGGTTGGACATGAATATGGAACAGCGAATCAGCGAGCAGTTGAAGGAGGCCATGAAGCGGGGAGACAAGCCTCGTCTCATGGCTCTCCGCTCGTTAAAGAGCCTTCTTACCAATGAGCGGACACGTCATTCTTCGCCGCTGACCGAAGACCAGGAAATCAAGGTAATCGCTTCCCATCGCAGGCAGATGGATGGCGCGCGTCGGCAGTATCTCGACGCCGGCCGCGATGAACTTGCCGGGTCGGCTGCCCTGGAAATCGAAATCTGCGAAGGTTTTCTCCCACCGCCGCTGGATCTGGATGAACTCGCCGGGTTGGTCGATGAAGTTATTGCACAGACCGGCGCTTCCAAACCCGGTGATCTCGGAAAGGTAATGGGTCCATTGATGAAACAGCTCGCGGGCCGTGTCGATGGCAACGAAGTTCGCAGGCTGGTTGTCGAACGATTAGGCGGATAGCATGATGACCCTGCTCGACTGGGTTCTTCTCGGCGTATTCGGTTACTTTTTCATCCGCGGACTCTTTCGCGGATTTTTACTCGAGCTGTTTGATCTTCTCGCGCTGACAGGAGGCTATTTCGCCGCTCGTCTGCTTGGACCGGCGCTTGCGAGGCTGATCGTTGGGCAAATCCCCCTCTCACGCTGGCTCGCCGGAATCATCGCTGCGGTCATTCTCTTCATCACCGCCGCCATCCTCATCCGCCAGTTGGCACGTCTGCTCAGACGCGTTGCACGCGCGGCCGCGATGGGTGGGCTCGATCGTATCGCGGGTGCTCTCATCGGGTTCATCAAGGGCGTGCTCATTTCCATCGTCCTCATGCTGCTCATCTCGCTGAGCCCTCTGTCACATACTTTCGGCGAATATGCCGCTCGAGGCCGTGTCTCGAGCGTCTTCTGGCTGACCGCCCGGAAGCTGCACGATGCTCTCCGCTTTGAGCCGCTCGAGCCGTCGATAGCGCTCGCTTCCTGGCTCCGCTCCGTCGGCCTGAACGAAGAGGCGGTGCTCATCGTCACCGAACAGCCGGAAATGATGGATGCCATTCTCGCCACCGCGAATTCGGAGGAAATCAAACTGCCGGTCGAAAGAATTCACCGGGGCGAGCCTGATTTGCCCATGCCGCTGAAGGTGCCGCTCCCCCCTGCACTGCAAACAAGGCTGGTTGAAATCCTCGAGGACACTACACTCAGCCTCGGCGCCCGCGCTCAGATGTTCTGGGAGTTGATAGATCATCGCGCGCGGGAGGAGGGAATCGATATGTAGGTCTCCCGCGCCATTGGTGGACGAGATATTCGGCATGCCGTTAAGACTTGGCATATATAATCCCGGAACGAGCAAAGAAGACAAGGAATATCTTCTGACAACAGTCGTGAATATAGGACGGGATGCCTCAGGAATTATCTCATCTGATACCGAAATCAAGTTCATTGAGGCGGTCAAGGCCAAGATTGAGGGTATTCAACGAAAAGCTCGCCGTGTTCTATGATCGCTCAATGAGCATTTGCGTTCTCGGTCATTCCGGATCGTCGGAGGGTACACCTGTTAGGCTTGGCGGGGAAACGAACGCCGCGTCAAGGTCTCCAGAACATTTTCTTGATTTTTTTTTGTAAGTTGTATGTATGCTCTATTTGGATTGATAGGGGATAGAACCATGAATATCCGTTGGCTTGTTGTGCTGACAGTAATGCCCTTGATGTTGGGATGCCAAGAGGAGGATAATCCTGCCGAACCCTCCAACCATGCGCCAGTTATCGAAAGCATTATAGCCGATCCCGATCCGGCCTTACCACGAGAAACCGTGACGCTTAATTGTGTTGCATCAGACCCCGATGGCGACCCCTTGAGCTTTTTATGGACAGCTCCCGGCGGCACCTTTCACGGTGGAAACATCGGTGATTCAGTAAGATGGATCACCCCTGATTCTTTAGGTACCTATGGCTTGGTTGTAACGGTATCAGACAGTCAGTTGTCAACTCAAGATCATGTTATAATTGAGGTTACAATCAAGCCACCCACATATCCCAATGGCGGAGATGAATGGACAATTCGTTTTGGCGAAGATCAAATACCATGTTATATGATCTATGTTGAACCAGGCTCGTTTTGGATGGGAAAAGCAGAGAACGATCCATATAATCGCGATGAGGAATTACCACGCCATCAAGTTAATATATCTGAAGGTATTTGGGTGGGTAAATATGAAGTTACACAAGCCCTGTGGAGTGCTGTTGTAACCGACCCGGATTTTCCCGGTTTTCGTTTCCCGGATAATCCTAATCGACCCGCAGAAGGTATTGCTTGGGATGAAATAAAAGAATGTTTTCTGGAAGAGATTAATATTCACGAAGAAGGTTCTCCCTGGAGGCTACCTACTGAAGCAGAGTGGGAATATTTCGCCCGCGCTGGCACCGATTATATTTATTATTGGGGTGACGAGAGCGATGTATTAGGGGATCACGCATGGGGCGAAAACAATAGTGATGGCGAGACGCACGATGTTGGACAAAAACTACCGAACCCTTGGGGGTTTTATGATATTCATGGTAATGTATGGGAATGGTGTGAAGACGATTGGCATGATAATTACATAGACGCCCCCACCGATGGTAGCGCTTGGATAAGCGAGCCGAGGTCTATTTACAGGGTCATTAAGGGTGGCGGCATTTATCTTATCAGTGTACACACACAAACAGATGCACGTCGAGATCATGCTCCGCCAAACATTGCCGTTTATTATGCGGGTTTCCGCCTCGTTCGTTCGGCTGAATAGTATCCGCTCAATCTGCGATCACCCGTAGGACGCGCCGGGCCTCGTCGGTTAGCCTATAAATGACCGTTTTCCTCGAGCCATTTTTCGATTTCGATATAGTCTTTTTGCTCGAGTATTCTCGGTTTGCTGTCGAATAAAACCGCCAGAAGATTACAATTCAACCACTCTGGCCTGTGGTGCCCAAGAACATCGATCATTCCGATTTTCACATTATCGACTATAATGATCCTGGCTTCCTCGATCCGGCCATCGGGTGTACGAATCGCGTAAGCTTGCTCCTTTCCCTCTTCCCGGGCGGCCTCGATAATAACTCGGATAATTGAGGGTCCGTTGTGGAGGCGAGATCCCTCCTTGAAGATTTTGTTTAACAAATCGACCATCTCGTTAGCGTTGTTGAGTTGATAGATCGTGTGAAGATCATGATCGCCAGCAATGTATCGATCGTCTTTACCGAGCTCATCGTCACCCGGATACCACCGCTCAGCTGGCTGCTCGTGAGGGACTGCAACATAGACGGCGTTCATTATAACCTCCCCGGTGTTCAACTATACAACAAGTTAAGATTAAGGGATTGCCAAGTGGATCGCAAGATAAAGTAAAAGGGTCGACAGAGTTCGGGTGTTGGTATTATTGAGGATAGGTATATTGTACAAAGGTACAACACCTCTCTGAAAAAGAAACGACGCTATCGTCATCGGTTGGAGATACATCTCTTTTCATGGATTCAAATCAGTCCGCAATCATCCGCAGAACTCGCCGAGCCTTCTCGGTCAACAGCGTAAATTGAATTCAGACTGCCGAGAGAAAAACCCCGGGTTGATCCGGGGTTTTCCATTTCGATGCCGGGGCGATGATCGGCTCAGGTATCTCCCATGCCGTCACTCCCTTTATTCCCACCAACAGGTGGGTTCAGCACACCGGGCGGCGATAATCCTTGACGGAAGAGTTTCCGCAAGAGAAGGTCAGTAACCATATCGGCGAGCTTTTCAATATCCTGCTCGCCTATATTTTCCGTTTTAACATGGTCGATCTGAATATTTTCAAGGCGCTTGCGGGCGCCTTCCAGCGACAGCCCCTCTTCGTAGATCATTTTCTTGAGCGTCTCTATCTTCTCGACCGCCTCATCGTTGAAGCGACGTTGACCTCCTTGCGTACGGGCAACTTTCAGGTAATCCTTGAATGCCGACTCCCATTTGCGTATCGTCGGCGTACTCACTCCGGTCAAAGCATTTACCTGCGAAATAGAATAGAGTACCCGTTCGGTATCGGGATTCTTGGAGACCGGCATCGAAGCACCCTTCGTCTGGATCCAAAACTCAGTCTACACGCTTTGGATGAAGGTAGCGGCTTTGTTCTTCACCTTGCAGGACAATTCTGTCCTCATTCTTTGTATCGGCTTGCGGGTGCCTGAACTTTAGTCACAGCTTTGTTTTGTAAGCTTCTCAGCACCATTCGCACATGTTTTCAGGGATAAGCATGATTAGGGAAGTTTAACTCTGTGATAAACCCAGCGCCCTGTGTATATCCTCCACTTCTGATGCCTTTCTCAGTTGTTCTGCGGCATCTGGCGATTGCAGCCTGCGGACGATGGTTGCGGTGAGTTTGAGGTAGTCCATCACGGCTTCGGGCGGCACAGCGGCGAAAAAGACCAAATCAGCCGGCAACCCATCCGGACTCTTGAAATCGATAGCTTTCTCGGGCCGGACGAAACTGACCACCATCCGCTCAACAGCGCGAGTGCGTGCATGCGGGAGGGCGATACCCGCTTCGATTCCTGTAGCCATAACCTCTTCGCGGGTTATCGCGTCTTCCGCCAACAGTACCGAATCCTTCACTGCGGGGTCGCCGTCGAGCCTGCCGGCAACGGTTCGGATCAGCTCAAACCTGTCCGCAACTTTTAACGAAAGGAAGATGTGCTCGGCTCCAAGCATCTCTTTCAATAGCTGAAGATCCATCTTTAATTTATCCAATAGGTTACATATTAACGGTTGTCATTTCGGCGCTAATTCCGTCCATCCGCGTCCTGCGCTGTCAACTACGTCCTTTGAGACGGTCGATGATCCGACGCTCCTTCTTCGTCGGCCTCGTCCCCTCGCGACGCCCCGTGGAAAGCCGTGCCGCCCGGCGTATCAGTTCGCGCTGTTCGAGAACTTCCTGCGGCGTCTCGTCGCGCCAGGTCTCTTTCGCCGCCTCCCTGGAGATGTTCTTCCCCGGTATCACAAGTATCCGAAGCTCACGGTAGAGCCCCTTTACACGGATGCTCAGCCTGTCGCCGGCCCCCACCTCGGTCGAGGATTTACCGCGCATTTCGTTCACCAGCACCCTGCCATCCTTGCAGGCAGCAGCCGCCTTGCTCCTGCTCTTGAACAGCCGCGCACGGTGAAGATAGATATCCAGGCGTATCCTCTCGGCCATAGTCATTTCCTCGAAATCCCAAAGAGGGTGGCCTGCAAGCTAACCAACTGCGGCGAAACTGGCAAGAGGGAAACAGCCGAACTCCTCGCGGTGCTTGACTTTGCACCCTCCCGTGAGTAAGAATGTATAATATCCGGCAGGGGAGCAGATCATGGGGAGCAGATCATGTGGACCATCATTCGTCGAAAGCTGGTTCCAGCGCTGTTATTTATGGTATTGATTGTCTTTCCAGGGTTTACTTCCGCCCAGACGACGACAATCTCCACCCCTGCCCCGGACATCTGGACAGTGACTCTCGGGCCGGGCGCGCACTACATCTCCTTCCCTCAGCTCCCGGATTCCGCAACCCTCGATCAGACAATCGGCGACCAGCTTCCCGGCGCGGAGGGATGGAGCGGTTCAAGCCGCATGCTCACCGCCGGAGGAATAGAGACCCTCGGCGCTTTCTACAGCACCGCTTCACAGCGATGGGAAGGAACCCTGCGGACCCTTGGATCCTACCAGGGATACTGGCTCGTCATTCCCGAATGGTCCGGACCGGTGACACTTACACTCTCCGGGACGGTGACCAGCTTCGGACCGGCATCGGGATCGCAAATTACCGGTACTCTGGTTGGCTCCGGTTACCCCGCACCGTCCGCGCAATCCGGCGTCAGCATCGATTCTCTTGCAGGGGCGAGCTACGAAGTCATCTCCGAAAGCAAGCGTTCCTGGAAGGCCGAATCTAAGGTCTTCATTCAGAATCCACCGACAATGGGCACAATGGGGCCGGGATCGGGCCGGTCCGGCGCGATACCATACGTCGCCGTGCCGCTCGATTCACTCTACCCCGGGATCCGGGGCTTGATGCCGGGAATCGGCAACCCCACCGTTTACCTGCCTTTTCCCGGTCTGCAACCGCCCGCTCCTCAAGCCATCCCCCGTTTCGATGTCCCCCCCTGGGGCGACGGACCGCCACCGCAACCCAAGTAATCGGCGTCTCTCTTCATTCTCCAAGAGCTCCTGAATAATCGTAACATCTTGTTATTAACCCACATACGCCAACCTTTCATACAGAAGCATCGAAAAAACTGATTGCCCCCTTGAATCTGACCCTACTTCCGTTTAATTTATCGTTTGACTTAATCATATGATTAGAACGGTCGATCAACCAAGGCCAGCATGCATTGGCTGATCGATCAAGAACATGGTGATTCAAATGGATAAAGAGTCTACCGGATTTGAAGGGTCCGAGCAGCCTTCCCTCCCTCAACTGGATATCGATGGTGCTCCGGCGGAGCGCGCTCTGAAGTTTTTCGAGAGTATTCCCGAGGAATTTCGCCCGCCCGATCCTGAAACTCCTCGTGGAAGAATAATTGAAGCGGCACGTCAGCTTTTTGCCGAGAGGGGTTTCGAGGCGACCAGCACCCGGTCCATCGCCGAGACCGCCGGGGTCAACCTCGCGATGATCCATTACTATTACGGCACCAAGGAAAAACTCTACCGCCGGGTGATGGCTTCGGTAATGCTCAACGTTTTCAGGAATACGGCGCAGACCTTTGCAGCGGGAAAGTCCCCGGAAGAGGTGGTGATTGCGATCCCGTTGGGAATTCTCTCGACAATACGCCAGCACCCGGAGTTGGCCAAGTTGATCAGGCGGGAAATCGGAAGCGGTTGCGAGCAACTGAGTGTGCTCATCGAAGAATTCGGCGATTATGGACCGATCAGCTTCCAGCAACTGCTACGGCGGACCATCGAGGAGGGAATCGAGCGCGGCAAGCTGTATGCGTACCCGCCAGAATCGATCATACCGTTTGTCATTGCCGTGAGCCACGGCATGATCCTCGCTCAGCCGATCATCGAACTGATCATGGACATTGACCTGTCGGATAATCTCGTCTGGGCGGATTTCATTCGTATTCACGAGAAATTAATCAGGCATGGCATCATGCGACCCGAGGGGAACGATGATTAGAATCACATACGATTGTTTGACGGTTACCTCTTCTGCCGCCTTTTCGCTCGCCGGGCGGCTGTCGATGCACGATCTCGAATCCTCGACAAGTCGATATTCAGTAATTAAGATAGCGGAGTTGACATGAAAACATTTGCCAAGACGGACATCCGTGGAATTCTCTTGCTGATCGTTCTCTTCCCGATCACGTTTATTGTCGGCCCGGGTTGCGGTTCGGGAGGCAAGCGCGTCAATCCCGCGGGAACGCTTGAGGCCACGGAGGTCAACCTTGCCCCCGCTCTTTCGGGCAAGGTGCTCGAGGTTCGGGCCGAACTCGGCGACCGTGTCAATGCGGGCGACACCCTCGTCGTCATCGACACGGAACCCGCACGTTTACAGCGCGCCCGGGCGGAGGCGGGATATGCCGGTATCTCCGCGCAGCATCGCGCCGCCACCGACGCCCTTGCACAGGCCGAGCGCAACCTTGAGCTGCTCGAAACCTCATTCAGCCGGACACGGGCCTTGCTTGCTCAGGGCAGCGCCTCGCAGCAGCAGTTCGATGAGGTCGAAGCACGGCGCGATGTCGCCGCGCGCCAGGTTTCCGCGGCTCGCAATCAAATCGATATCCTCGCCGCGGAGAAAGCCCGGTTGGATGCAACCATCGCGCTCTTCGACCGGACGATCGCCGATGGCCTGCTCACCGCCGCCATCGACGGCACCGTTCTCCTGCGGGCGGTCGAGCCCGGGGAGATGGCCATGCCGGGCGCGGTCGCGATACGCCTCGCCGATTTGACCCGCCTCGACCTGCGCATCTACCTCGATGAAGAGGATCTTGATCTTGTCCATCTCGGCCAGCGGGTCACTGTTCTCGTCGATGCGCTCGAGGGAAGCGAACTGGAGGGAACCGTCACCTGGATAAGTCCCGAGGCGGAGTTTACCCCGAAAAACGCGCAGACACGCAATGCACGCGCGCAGCTTGTCTATGCGGTCAAAGTCAGCGTAAAAAACCCGGATGGCGTCCTCCACATCGGGATGCCGGCGGAAGTCGAACTCTGAGGCCATCACGGTATGAGCGGGAATTCCAATTCTGTAAAAGACAAATCCTACCTGCGCCTGGTCGATCTCCATAAGGATTACGGAGAGACCCGGGCATTGCGCGGCGTTTCGCTGGAAGTTCATTCCGGTGAGATTTTCGGTCTCATCGGACCGGACGGCGCGGGAAAAACCACCGTGATGCGCATTGCCTGCGGCCTGATTCTGCCCGACAGGGGCCGGGCGCAAGTCCTCGGCTTCGACTGCCGCGGCGAAGTCATGAGGGTCAAGGAGCATCTTGGCTACATGCCCCAGCGCTTCAGCCTGTACCCGGACCTCACCGTCGCCGAAAACATCCGCTTTTTCGCAGACCTCTACCTCGTCCCCGAAGGCGAGCGCCAGGAACGCGAGCAACGGTTGATGGAATTCAGCCGGCTTGCCCCATTCCGTAACCGTCGCGCCAACGATCTCTCCGGCGGAATGAAACAGAAGCTCGCGCTCTCCTGTACCCTGATCCATACGCCGGACCTCCTGGTCCTCGATGAACCCACGACAGGCGTCGATCCGGTCAGCCGCCGGGAGTTCTGGACCATTCTACGCGAACTCGCCGAAGGGGGTATGGCGCTGTTAATCAGTACGCCCTACATGGATGAGGCGAAACTCTGCGACCATGTCGCCCTGATGCATCACGGCAGGGTCATCGCTCACGGGACCCCGGAGGCGGTCGCCGGCAGATTCGACCGCCACCTGATCGAGATCACCGGCAACCAGATCGATGAGGCGCGCAGGGTCCTGCTGGAGTCGGGTCTCGACGACCTCGATGTTCACCGCCTCGGCGACCGGCTGCACATGATATTTCAAGATGAAGCGACCGGCGATTATCTCCGGCGCATCCTGGCGGATTTCGATGTCGCGCTCGAACCTGTTGACCCGACCATCGAGGACACCTTCGTTTCGCTGATGAGTCAATTCGGCGAGGAGGCCGCATGAGCGGACCGGGCCGGACAAATACACCTTCCGACTCCGGCTCGGGCGGCAACCGCTATGCCGTCTACGCCGAATCACTGACACGCCGCTTTGGTGATTTCACCGCCGTTGACGGCATCAACCTCGCGATAAAGCCCGGCGAGATATTCGGTTTCCTCGGGGCAAACGGCGCCGGCAAGACCACGGCGATCCGCATGTTCTGCGGCCTGCTTGCGCCGACCGGGGGCAGGGCATGGGTCGATGGCCTGCCGGTGCATGACAAGCCCGAAGCGGTAAAGCGCAGGATCGGCTATATGAGCCAGAAGTTCAGCCTTTACAACGATTTGAAAGTCATGGAAAACATCTCTTTTTACGGCGGCGTTTACGGTCTTTCGCGCGCTGAAATCGCCGAACGCGGCGAGGATCTGGTAAGCCGCCTCGGGCTTCGGCAGGCATCCGGCAAGCTCACCGCTGACCTGCCGCTCGGCTTCAAGCAGCGCCTTGCGCTCGGCTGCGCGGTGCTTCACCAGCCCCGGATTCTCTTCCTCGACGAGCCCACCGGCGGCGTCGATCCGATGGCGAGGCGACGGTTCTGGGACCTGATCTACGAACTCGCGGACGGCGGATCGACCGTCTTCGTCACCACCCACTACATGGACGAGGCGGAGTACTGCGGGCGCGTATCGATTATGAACCATGGCCGGATCATCGCTGTCGGAGCGCCGGCCGAGCTGAAGCGCGATCATCGGGTCTCGTCCATGCAGGACCTTTTCCTGACCCTGGTGCAGTCATGAAGCGTGTACTCGCGATTGCAAGAAAGGAAGTCCTCCATGTGCTACGGGACCCTCGCAGCCTGCTCGTCTCCATCCTCTGGCCGATGCTCATGGTCCTTCTCCTCGGCTATGCGATCGACATGGAACTGCGCGACCTGCCGGTGGGCATCCTCGACGAGGACCGCAGCGACTCCAGCCGCGACCTGATTCGCGAGATGACCGCCAGCGGATTCATCGTCGATGCCGTGCGCCTGAGTTCACGCGACCGTATCGAACCCGGGTTCAGACGATTACGCTTCCGTGCGGCGTTGATCATTCCCAAGGGTTATTCGGAACAAATCGCCACCGGTCCGACCGCGCGGGTCCAGCTTCTGATCGACGGCGCCGATGGCGCTACCGCCGCCACCGTCGATAACTACCTCGCCGCGGTTGTCGCAAGGGTAAACCGCAAACTCGCCGTCGAACGATTCGGCGATCACACCCCGCCGATCGAGGCACGCACACGTTTCTATTATAACCCGGAACTCCGTAGCGCCAACTTCATCGTCCCCGGTCTCGCGGCGGTGGTGATGATCATGATCTGCGCGCTGCTGACCAGCATCTCCGTCACCCGTGAAAAAGAGACCGGAACGATAGAGCAGGTACTTACCGCGCCCGTGACCGCACGCCAGGTGATGATCGGCAAGGTGCTGCCTTTCCTCGTTATCGCCTCCTTAGATGCGTTTATGATCCTGCTCGTCGGCAGGTTCATCTTCGGTGTGCCGATGAACGGCTCGTGGTTCGTCCTCGCTTGCTACAGCCTCATCTACCTGATGATCGCCCTCGCCATCGGCCTGCTGATCTCGGCTGTAGCGAAAACCCAGCAGGTTGCGATGATGCTCGCCATCGTGGTCACCATGTTACCGGCATTTCTGCTTTCCGGCTTCATTTTTCCCCGCGAGAGCATGCCGCTCGTGCTCCAGTGGATCAGCAGTATCGTGCCCGCGACATATTACATCCCGGTAATCCGAGGCGTGATGCTCGCCGGGGAATCCTGGTTTCCGCTTGAGGGTGGGGTGATGCTTGCGATGGCGCTTCTGCTGATGGCCGGCGCAATCGGGAAGTTCAAACTGAGGCTGGAATAAAATGTTTCAGCCGATACTATATCTCGTTCACAAGGAATTCCGTCAGATCTTCCGCGACCGTGCGATGGTGCGAATCATCTTTATCGTACCGCTCATACAGCTCCTGGTTCTCTCCTATGCCGCCACCCAGGACCTGCGCAATGTCCGCCTGGCCGTACTCGACCATGACAACACGCCGCAGAGCCGGGCCCTGGTGAATGCCTTTTTCAACACATCGACCGACCTGTTCATCCCCGCCGAAGAGGTAACCTCTCCCGACCAACTCGAGCCTCTGCTCGCACGCGGCAAGGCGGATATTACCCTCTGGATCGAACGAGGTTACGCCGAAAAGCTGGCGACCGGTTCATCCGCCTCGGTTTCAATCGCGGTCAACGGGCAGAACAGCAGCCTCGCCGGCCGTGCGGGAGGATATGCGAATGCAATCGTACGGCGGGAGGCGCAAAAAGTGATGGAAGAACGGATGCTCGCCCGCCCGGAGTTGCGCCAGCGGTCAAGGCGGGTCGAGGCGGTCACCCGCTTCTTCTACAACCCCCAGCTCGAGAGCCGATACTACATGGTCCCGGGGATCATCGTTCTCGTGGTGACTATCATTTCCGGGATGCTCACCGGTATGGCGATCGTCCGCGAAAAGGAAATCGGCACCCTCGAGCAGCTCATGGTCACTCCGATCACGCCGCTCCAGCTCGTCGCGGGAAAGACAATACCTTTCGCCATCCTCAGCTTCATCGAGATGGGATTCGTAACCGTTGTTGCGGTGCTCTGGTTTCGGCTTCCTTTGACCGGCCCGATCTGGCTCCTCGCCGCCAGCGCACTGATCTACCTGCTCGTCACTCTCGGCGGCGGCCTTCTCGCCTCGACCGTCTCCTCGACACAGCAGCAGGCGATGTTCTCGGTCTGGTTCGCCCTCGTCTTCGGCATCCTGATGAGCGGCTTCTTCTTCCCCATAGAGAACATGCCGAAGACGGTGCAGCCGCTAACCTATCTCAATCCGATGCGCTACTTCATATCCATTGTTCGAGGGATATTTCTGAAGGGCTCGACCTTCGTCGACGTTCTCCCGGACCTCGCCACACTCTTCGCACTCGGCGTGGTAGTCTTCACCACGGCGGTACTCCGTTTCCGCAAGCGGCTGGCATAGTCCGGCTGGACCATTCAGCCAACCGGCTGACCGCTTGTGGTGTTTCATACCGGCTCGGCATAAGCTCAGAACTACTCTTGCGTCATTGCGATAGGCCGTCGGGTGGCCCGGCCAGTATGTAGCCCGGGACCACTGCGTCCCGGGGAATTCTGATATTCCGTCAGTTCTTGTCCGCCGACGGGTGGCCCGGACATTATGTAGCCCGGGACCACTGCGTCCCGGGGAACTCTGATATTCCGTCAGTTCTTGTCCGCCGACGGGTGGCCCGGGACTTTAGTCCCGGGTTTCATCTCGTCGGTACGGGTCAATGCTATTGGCCTGTCTCAAGCACTTAGCCTCACTTCGATCTCATCGGCGACGACCAGGCCTTTTGACGTGTAACGCAGAATACCCCTTTCGCGCTCAAGCAGCCCGAGTTCGATCAGGCCGTTCAACGGTTCGGGCGGCCAGGCGAGCCCGGCGGTTTCGGCAGCCTCCCTCAGCTCCTCCTCAAGCGCCCCCTCGACCATCCTCAACCCGAGCACCAGTCGCTCCTCGAACCGCTGGACTGGCGTCAGCAGCTCGCCTCCCTCCTCGCCGGTCCCCTTCGCTTCCACGGCGGCAAGCCACTTCCCGGTATCGCGATGGTTCCAGAAGCGGCGTCCCCTCGCCGAATCATGGCTGTGCCCCGATGGACCGAGCGCGAGGTAGTCCGAACCGTCCCAGTAAGCGAGGTTGTGTCGACATCTCATCACCTGATCCCGGCTCCAGTTCGAGACCTCGTAGTGTTCGTACCCGGCTTCGTCCAGCATCTTCATCGCCAGTTCGTACTGCGCCAGTTCGATCTCCTCGCCGGCTGTCAATTTCATCCCGTTCACCGACCGACTCGCGAACCGGGTCCCCTCCTCTATCGTCAATCCGTATGCGCTGAGATGCTCCGGCAGCCAGTCGATAGCTTCAGCGAGTGTCTCCTCCCATCTGCGCAAGGCGTCATCCACCTCGACACCGTATATCAGGTCAATCCCCACACGCGCGAACCCCGCCGCACGAACCAGCCTGTAAGCTTCGCGGGCCTCGCCGATGTCATGAATCCGATCAAGTCGTCTCAGCACTTCCTCGTCGAGCGACTGCACCCCGAGGCTGACACGGTTGATCCCGGCGTCGATCCATCCACTGACCTTTTCATCATCCAATGTCCCGGGGTTGACCTCAATTGAGATTTCCGCGTCCGGCATGAAGGGCATCAGCTCATCGAGCCCTTTCACCAGGTCTCGTATCTGCGAGCCGCGCAGTATCGAGGGCGTGCCCCCGCCGAGGTAGAGGCTCCGCACGATCCGGCCGTTCCAGGTCTCTTCTCCGGACCGGTTTTTCGCCTCGACGAGGATCGCATCGAGCACCGGTCGCGCCTCTTCAGCGTCACCGATCTCACTGGAGGCGAAACCGCAGTAGGGGCATTTCCGCTTGCAGAACGGGAGGTGTATGTAGAGCGCGAAGCTTTCCATCGCTGGTCCGGTGTCAGCTCGGTTGGCAGGCATTATACCCATCAAGCCAAGCTGTATATACCGGCACCCGACATGCAACAGGTGCAGCCTGGAACCACCGCGTTCCAGGAGAAAGAAAACACAATCCCGGGACGTGTCGATCCCGGGCCACCGTTTATCAGGCGTAGCGGTCTATATGACGCGGCTGTTGCATCTCGATGAATTCCGCGTGTGTACGCTCCTCCTCGCTGCGCCAGTCCGCCTTGTTCTGGTCCTCCGTCGGTTGGAAAGGTTCGTGGAGTGTGTCTTCTTGAACTTCCTCCGGTCTTTCCGGCGACGCCTCTTCCTCGATCTTCTCCTGTTCCCGCTCAGTGATTTCCTCCTCACGCGGCGGGGTAAGGTACTCGAAGTTCGGGTAGATGCTCATCGTCCCTTCCTCGACTCCGTACACTGTTTCTGGCATTTTGTCCTCCTCGCCCGCTTGATTTCGCGGGCAATATTCTCAACAATCCCTGGACCGGAAGCTCTCGCCGCCGGTCATACCTGTTTTTGCTTGATGTTTCCTCATATCCGGATTCTCGGGCATGTATCAGAGATACCTGTCTATCGATTTTCCCACCGGCGGTTCCCAGGGCCTCAATCCCTGCTCGCTGCCGAACACCGGTGACGGTGCCCGGGTTACCGCCTCGGACACACTGAAAGTCGGCTCGAAGGCGAGCCTTAGACTCTGGATCATCATTCGCGCCCGTACCTTTACCTCGAGGTATCGCCCAATGTCCTCCATCTCTTCCTCGAGCACTTTTATCATTTGCCTGGCCGTCTGGCTGCCGCTGCTCATCCAACCTCCATCGCCGTCTATTCTAATCGCCATTATCCCTGTTCCTCTCCGCATGTTTCTGCGGCCGCACATGGGTCACCGTCTCGATCACCAGCCCCTGCGATGGGATTTCCCCTTTCAGCGCCACCTCCGCCTCCACCTTTATCACCACCTCCATATCGCCCTTCGCCTTCACGGTAACCGCACCCTTCGTTGCAACATCCCCTTCTGCGGGAGCAACCGGATGCATGCACTCGTCATCCTTCAGCCGCCGGACTCTCGCCCTCATCGATGCTCCCGGCGGGGCGTATCCGATTACAACCTGCTTCTCGTTGTCCTCCTGCTCGACCGGCTCCGGGTCGGGAAAGCGTGGTTGACGTCGCGGGACCATCGCCTCATTCGCAGGTATCGGATTTGTCATGCCACCCTCTGGAAGTTTCCGTAGATACGATCGGCCAACCCGAGCCCGTATGCGCGGAAAGCAATGGTCTCGGGTTGAAAAGGCCCCGCCTGCGGATACGACGTCCTTATCGACAGGGCGTCCGCTTTCAATGCGCCCGCGAGCTCGGAATCGATCGAAGCCATCATCGCCAGCGAACGGTTCTCGTCGAAAAGGAATCCAGGCGGACCGTCATCGCCGCCGGTCTCACGCTTGCCGATCTCCGCCCAGTACTTCGAGGCCAGCCTCGTCGCCGATGCCTCCTCCCGCGACGTCCCTCCCTGCGTCTCGAGAAAGGTGCCGAGGGCGTCGCCGTGCCCGGTATAAGCGTCCGCGACCACCGTCTCCGCGACATTCAGGTTGCCCTCGAACCAGGTCTCGTCGAATGGCTGGTTCTGCACACGCTCCGCAGCCTCGCTTGCCAGTTCCGCCCTCTTCGACACCGCGGTTCTCCCCGCATCGCGCCTGTACTGTTTTGCGTTCTCCCTGTTCTCCTCGACCCACTTCACCCTGGCCGGATTCTGCAGCAGGTCCAGTGCCGCAAGCGGGTTGTCTTCAAGGAACTCCTCATCGAGAATGTCACTGGAATTGCGCAGTTTACCGCTTACCTCCTCACGCACCCTCGCCCTTGCCCGCTCAAGCGCCAGGTCGTCCGGAACCGCGGTCAATGCTTCCCGCAGGTCGTCCGAGTCGGCGATACGTTCGGCGAGTTCGCCGCGGTTCTCCAATGCGAGACGGGCGAGGTCCGGCTGGCTGACCCAGGTCTCGCGATCGGTTCCCGGTATCTCGGTGTCGGCGTAGGCGGCGATCTCGCTCTCCTGGTCCAGCCCCGGCGTCGGGTTGCCCTCGACATATGCCGTGTTCAGCGTTCCGTGCTCCTCGAGCAACTCTCCCGCTTCGCTGCCGCGCCGGGTGTACATCAGTTCTTTCAGGTTGTTCCAGCTCACTCGGTCCATCGCCTTCGCTTCATCGACGTTTATATGGACTTTGATTTTTTTATATGCGGGCAATTCGATCTCCGAGTCCGGAACGTCGAGCCCGATCCCGTGAAAATTCCCGGGTTCGGTGGTGCTGAAGATCCCGTAGGGGTGGAGACCCCTGAATTTGCGGATGCTTTCCGCTTCACGGTCTTCGGAATCCGCCTGTTTGAAGGAATCGTTCAGATCGGCGCTGCCGCCGGCTCGGCGCGATACCTGGGGATGGCGGCTGAGGAATTCGACAGCCCGGCTTGAGACCGCGAGGTAGGTTTCGGTCATCGCAGGGCTCCTGGAGCCCTAAAGCTCGCCGTTTCTTTGCCGATTAAAGAGATGAGGACAACTGTGCGGAGGTCACCGTCGAGGCGCAAAACGCGCCGCCTGCTGTCACAGGAAAAAGACGGAAGCGAAAACTGCATTAAAACTCGTATCAATGTCGTCTCCAAAACGATAAGCGAAGCCCTTCTTGTACGGTTTGTCCTCCGAAAATCCACCCTTCCGGCTGCCACCGGGAGGGTTTATCATTTATCGTATGTTTCGCAACGGGCAGGGTTTCGCTCGCGCCACGGACCATGGCGAACAAATAACGGCTCTACCCTGAAAATGGATGGTTGGCAGCTTTAAGCGGGTTGGTTTTGAAATGTAATGGTCAAGACACCGTCTGGCTGACGATCCCTAAATCACTGTTAATGCAGCAATTATGCATTTGATTGTTCCTCAACGGCCATCTTGTAGCCGACCGAATACCAGCTGTTCCCAACGGCTGCGGTGGTCTCCTTGGGCAATGCGTCCTGTGTGATACCTTCAGCCTTTGCCGCTTCACGGGCTTCTTTGCTGATCTCGACCCTGTCACGCAGATCGGGAATCAGCCGGGCGGCTGATGAGGATCTCGTCCTTTCAGGCGCCTGCCTTTCGACCTTCTCGCTTTTCTCGGGGGGTTTCGGAGGTTGAAGTCCTCCGATACGGTAGCTCTCGGAAATCTGGTTTACCATTGTCGTCTCCAGTGACAAACCCACTCGGTCCCGGTGCTGCCACACCAGTCCGGCAGGAAAAGGACAAACCGCGTGCCAGCGGGCAGGGATTTCTTTTTACTCCAAGAATTCCAATAACTTAAAACTTAAACCGACCGTTGAAATATAAATCCGGTCCCGCCATTACGCCACTTCATCGTCTCAGTCTCAAGCGTCAGACACTTAACCGGAATATAAACAATAAATTGTACTGACACCTAATCGTAACACATGCGACCTGTCAGCGGATCATCCGGACAACGCTGCGCTCAATTCACGGTTGAAACCGGGTATATCCTTGACCATCCGCCCCCCAAACGATGTTCCCGGATCGTAAAGCCGGTTTGCCAACCGGCGGAGGAGTTCAACGGGATTCACTGCGAACCCGGCCTGCATTTCTACTTGGCGGCAAGCAGAACTACTCGAATCATGTGATCTCGTCCACTAGTTTCCCACCGTATATGCGACCACCTTGTTCTCGTTGAACAGCGGGATCAGCACACGCATCCGCTTTTCGTCGAACCCGATATCCGCCGGAGCGTTCACCTCGGAGACGACGGTTTTCACCTCGCCGTCAGGGGTGAAACGGTAGATCGCCGAGCCCTCCCAACTCGAGAAGAGCAATCCTCCGTCGGGGTGAAGGACCACACCATCCAGTCCGCCGGTCGGCGCGCGTGTTATATGCGCTATCTCCCCCCGGGCATCGATTCTGAACACCGCGTCGCCGAGGAAATCGACTACAATGACGCCCTCTTCGGTCATGATCACGCCGTTCGGACCGCCCAGTTCCTCGCCTGCCGCTATCGTTTCGACCGTATTGTCGCTCGCGATGCGGTAAATCGCCCCGGTGCCCGATGGAAGCAGTTGCCCCTCTTCAAGCTTCAGGCCGCTGTCGCTGACATAGACCGAACCGTTCGGACCGGGAGCGATGTCGTTGATGAAGGTCGTACCGGGGATCTCGATTGAGACGACCGGTTCGCCTGATTCGCGGTCGAACAGACGTACAGCGGTAATGTCCGCAACATAGAGCAGATGCCTCTGAAGAGCCATTCCCTTCGGCGCGTTGAGCGTCACCCCCTCCGCGGTCCCGTCGATCCATTTCAAATCGAGCACGCCTCCTTCCGGAGATATCCGGGAGATGAAACCGTTGCCGTCCTCGTATACCGGCCCGCCGTTGATGTTCGCGACAAGGTAAATATCGGACACCGTGTCGTGCAGCACCGATTCCGGCGTTTCGAAGCCAACATTCTCCCAGACGATCATCCCGGCTGTCTTTTTGTTCCCGGCGCATCCGACCGTCAGGATCATTGCTGACAGCAGGAGCACCAGGACCCCGAGTCTCCCACACCCTGTCCTCAATCCGTTCATCGCTCACTACTCCTATGCTTCTTAACCTCTCAATTAAATCATTAGCACGATTAACCGCTTAAGTCAATCCGCTCATCCGCTTTCCTCCGTTCCCTTGTCCGGTTTTTTCATGATTACGACGATTGAGAGCCGAATCCGCCTCCAATTCGAGCGTTTCGGCGTCGTTGAACCTGTC